>VOFI01000248.1_pt1 | contig 209809 bp, 169 predicted proteins | sample 5384131 | NCBI WGS metagenome assembly VOFI01 (sample SAMN12384728, study PRJNA508395) | human gut metagenome | isolation source: healthy gut H | host: Homo sapiens | reverse complement strand
AAATTAAAAACAGTGTCTTTGTAGATCTGTTCTATGAGGATGAATCAGCAGAAGCAAACGAGATCGCGCTTTTTAATGCAATCCATGATAAGCCGTTGCCGGAAGGAACGAAGATTCGGAGATTCCGTGTAGACAATACGATCTATATATTTCTTTTTGACGCAGGAGGAAAAGTGATCATATTCGGCGAGCATCAGTCTACGGTCAACGAAAACATGCCCCTTCGGAGTCTGCTGTACATCGGACGTGCTTATGAAAGGCTTGTACCGCCTAGAAGCCGTTATAAGAAGAAAATCGTTTTCCTTCCGACACCGGAATTTTACACATTCTATAACGGAAAAGAAAAGTGGGAAAAGGAAAAAAGAACTGCGCCTGTCAGATGCCTATATCGTAAAAAGACGGTGAGCCGAGTCTGGAATTAAAAGTAAAGGTCATCAATATCCGGCCGGAAGAACATCATGAAATTTTAGAAAAGTGTCAGGTACTGAAAGAATACAGCCAGTTCATGGAAATCGTGCAGAACTATCAGATCTCCGGGGAGGAAGAGCCTTATAAAAAAGCGATAAAAGAGTGCATTGAAAAAGGGATTCTTGCTGATTATTTAATGCGAAAAGGAAGCGAGGTTGTCAATATGTTATTAGACGAATACGACTATGAGACAGATATCGAAGTACAGAGAGAAGAGGCAAGAGAAGAAGGAAGAAAGCAGGGAAGAGAAGAAGGGCAGAAGAAGGGAAGAGAAGAAGGACGAATAGAAGAAAAAAGTGCTCTCATCCGGAAAAAACTTGAAAAAGGAAAAACAATTTCCGAAATTGCAGATGATCTTGAAAATACAGAAGAAAATATTGCTCATCTGATTGAACAGTTTCATCTCCATATAAATTAATCAAAGATAACTTCATAGAACAGAGGAGAGAGTTGATTTCTCCTCTGTCAGAAGTCGATTAAAATATAAATATATCATTGTTTCTCATTTACCGATATGCTATGATAATTCCACTCACAGAAATTCTTTCTGTGAAAAATACCGGCAGCTTCACCGGTCTGAGGAATTCCCTCAAAATTACCCGATACAATACAACAACAGTTTTTGCGTGGATAGTCTTGTAGAATAGTTCTTTTTTTCGTATACTGATTTTTAAGAGAAGGTCTTAAAAAAGAGAAAAAGTTTTCTTTTTCAGAGGAAAAACTTTTGGCGAAAGCAAGCTTAAAAGCATTTTCCCGTCTGTACTACAGGATTCGTTCATGCACATGAAAGGAGAGCCTATGGCAGGAAAAGAAAACAGAGAAATTAAAAACAGTGTCTTTGTAGATCTGTTCTATGAGGATGAATCAGCAGAAGCAAACGAGATCGCGCTTTTTAATGCAATCCATGATAAGCCGTTGCCGGAAGGAACGAAGATTCGGAGATTCCGTGTAGACAATACGATCTATATGAATTTTCAAAACGATATTTCTTTTGACGCAGGAGGAAAAGTGATCATATTCGGCGAGCATCAGTCTACGGTCAACGAAAACATGCCCCTTCGGAGTCTGCTGTACATCGGACGTGCTTATGAAAGGCTTGTACCGCCTAGAAGCCGTTATAAGAAGAAAATCGTTTTCCTTCCGACACCGGAATTTTACACATTCTATAACGGAAAAGAAAAGTGGGAAAAGGAAAAAGAACTGCGCCTGTCAGATGCCTATATCGTAAAAGACGGTGAGCCGAGTCTGGAATTAAAAGTAAAGGTCATCAATATCCGGCCGGAAGAACATCATGAAATTTTAGAAAAGTGTCAGGTACTGAAAGAATACAGCCAGTTCATGGAAATCGTGCAGAACTATCAGATCTCCGGGGAGGAAGAGCCTTATAAAAAAAGCGATAAAAGAGTGCATTGAAAAAGGGATTCTTGCTGATTATTTAATGCGAAAAGGAAGCGAGGTTGTCAATATGTTATTAGACGAATACGACTATGAGACAGATATCGAAGTACAGAGAGAAGAGGCAAGAGAAGAAGGACGAATAGAAGAAAAAAGTGCTCTCATCCGGAAAAAACTTGAAAAAGGAAAAACAATTTCCGAAATTGCAGATGATCTTGAAAATACAGAAGAAAATATTGCTCATCTGATTGAACAGTTTCATCTCCATATAAATAATCAAAGATAACTTCATAGAACAGAGGAGAGAGTTGATTTCTCCTCTGTCAGAAGTCGATTAAAATATAAATATATCATTGTTTCTCATTTACCGATATGCTATGATAATTCCACTCACAGAAATTCTTTCTGTGAAAAATACCGGCAGCTTCACCGGTCTGAGGAATTCCCTCAAAATTACCCGATACAATACAACAACAGTTTTTGCATGGATAGTCTAGTAGAACAGTTCTTTTTTTCGTATACTGATTCTAAATAATTGTGGCTGAACTGTTACGATTATAATAAGTTTACGGAAAAACCACCTTGACTAATATTAATATTTTTTTTATAATATTTTATATGACATATTAAAAATATGATGAAAAAGGCGATGACGGAGACAGTAAGATCTGATCGAATGTTACAGCGAGTCGGGGATGGTGTAAGTCCGATACCGGTAGACAGATTCTGAATATCACTTCCGAGCCGCGGCATCTGAAATAAATACAGAGAAGTAAGAGCCGACGTAAGTCCGACGTTACAGGACACCATATGCGGATCCGAATCGTATGCATAAGCTACAGAAAAGAAGAGATATAGAAAGAGATGTACTATACTGTAAATAGATGTTTTCTGTCGCGTACAGTCAAGGCGTGAGATCCAAGTATGTTGTAACAGGTGGTTAAAAACGGAGAATAAGCTTTCGTCCTATTACAGGACGGAAGCTTTTTGTTATTAAGGAGGAAAGGAAGAAGATCATGTACAAAAAAGTTTCTACAGACATGAATTTTGTCGATCGAGAAAAACAAATCGAAAAGTTTTGGGACGACAATCACATTTTTGAGAAAAGTATGGAAGAGCGGGAAGGATGTCCGGATTATATTTTTTATGACGGCCCTCCGACAGCAAACGGAAAGCCGCACATTGGTCATGTGCTGACTCGTGTTATTAAAGATATGATTCCGCGTTATCGAACAATGAAAGGCAGTATGGTTCCCAGAAAAGCAGGTTGGGATACACACGGACTTCCGGTAGAACTGGAAGTGGAAAAGCTGCTCGGACTTGACGGGAAAGACCAGATTGAAGAGTATGGACTAGAACCTTTCATTGATAAGTGTAAGGAAAGTGTTTGGAAATATAAAGGAATGTGGGAAGATTTTTCAGGAACAGTAGGTTTCTGGGCAGATATGGACGATCCGTATGTCACATATCATAATTCCTTTATAGAGTCGGAATGGTGGGCGTTAAAGCAGATCTGGGATAAAGGGCTTCTTTACAAAGGATTTAAGATCGTTCCTTATTGCCCGCGCTGCGGAACGCCGCTTTCTGCACAGGAAGTTGCACAGGGATACAAAGATGTAAAAGAACGTTCTGCGATCGTCAGATTCAAAGTAAAAGAAGAAGATGCGTATATCCTTGCATGGACGACAACTCCCTGGACGCTGCCGTCGAACCTTGCGCTTTGTGTAAATCCGAAAGAAGATTATGCGAAAGTAAAGGCTGCGGACGGAAATATTTATTATATGGCGTGCGCGCTTCTTGATACGGTGCTTGGAAGACTTGCAGAAGAAGGAAAAGCAGCGTATGAGGTGCTTGAGACATATAAGGGAACTGATTTGGAAGGAAAAGAATACGAGCCGCTTTATCAGTGCGCGGCAGATTGTGCGCAGAAGCAGAACAAGAAAGCGTTTTACGTTGTATGTGACGAATATGTTACGTTGACAGACGGTACAGGCGTTGTTCATATTGCTCCGGCATTCGGTGAAGACGATGCGAACGTAGGAAGAAAATATGACCTTCCGTTTGTTCAGCTTGTAGATGAAAAAGGAAATATGGCAGAGGAGACGCCGTTTGCAGGATTGTTTGTAAAGAAAGCCGATCCGGAAGTGCTCAAAGATCTTGATGCCAGAGGTCTGCTCTATGATGCACCGAAATTTGAGCATAGTTATCCTCATTGCTGGAGATGCGACACACCGCTGATCTATTATGCACGTGAATCATGGTTCATCAAGATGACTGCCGTGAAAGAGGACCTCATCGCAAATAATAATACGATCAACTGGATTCCTGAAAGTATCGGAAAAGGACGTTTCGGCGACTGGCTTGAAAACGTGCAGGACTGGGGTATCAGCCGTAACCGTTACTGGGGAACGCCGCTTAATATTTGGGAATGCGAGTGCGGACATATGCATTCTGTCGGAAGCATTGAGGAATTAAAAGAAATGTCCGATAATTGCCCGGATGACATTGAACTTCATCGTCCGTACATTGATGCGGTGACGATCAAATGTCCGAAGTGTGGAAAAGAGATGCACCGTGTTCCGGAAGTAATCGACTGCTGGTTTGACAGCGGATCAATGCCGTTTGCACAGCATCATTATCCGTTTGAAAATAAAGAGCTGTTTGAAAGACAGTTCCCGGCGGACTTTATTTCGGAGGCGGTAGACCAGACGAGAGGATGGTTCTATTCCCTGCTTGCGATCTCAACGCTTCTGTTTAACAAAGCGCCGTATAAGAATGTAATCGTACTTGGTCATGTACAGGATGAGAACGGACAGAAAATGAGCAAATCAAAAGGAAATGCAGTCGATCCGTTTGATGCTCTTGAAAAATACGGTGCAGATGCGATCCGCTGGTATTTCTATGTGAACAGCGCTCCGTGGCTTCCGAACCGTTTCCACGGAAAAGCTGTAGTAGAAGGTCAGAGAAAGTTCATGGGAACACTGTGGAACACATATGCTTTCTTTGTTCTTTATGCAAATATCGATCAGTTTGACGCCACAAAATATGAATTAGAATATAATAAACTGTCCGTTATGGATAAGTGGCTTTTGTCAAAGATGAACACGATGGTAAAAACGGTAGATACAAACCTCGGAAATTATCGTATTCCGGAAGCGGCGCGCGCTCTTCAGGAATTTGTAGATGATATGAGTAACTGGTATGTGAGAAGAAGCCGTGAACGTTTCTGGGCGAAAGGAATGGAGCAGGATAAGATCAATGCATACATGACACTATATACAGCGCTTGTTACGGTATCAAAAGCGGCAGCTCCGATGATTCCGTTTATGACAGAAGAGATTTATCAGAATCTTGTACGCAGCGTTGACCAGAATGCGCCGGAGAGTATCCATCTGTGCATGTTCCCGGAAGTGAACGAGGATCAGATCGACACAGAGCTTGAGCAGAATATGGAGCATGTGCTGAAGCTTGTCGTTATGGGACGCGCCTGCAGAAATACATCGAACATCAAGAACCGTCAGCCGATCGGTCAGATGTTCGTAAAAGCAGCATTTGATCTGCCTGAATTTTATCAGGATATCGTAGCTGATGAGCTGAATGTAAAAAATGTAAAGTTTACAGATGATGTAAGAGACTTTACTTCTTATAGTTTTAAACCACAATTAAAGACAGTAGGTCCGAAATATGGTAAAATGTTAGGGGGAATTAAAGCGGCGCTTGATCATGCAGACGGAAATTCTGCTATGGATGAGATCAATGAAACAGGAGCGCTTAAGCTTGATGTAAGCGGCCAGGAGATCACACTTTTCAAAGAGGACCTTCTGATCGATACAGCGCAGATCGAAGGATATGTTTCTGAAAACGACAATGGAATCACGGTTGTTCTTGATACGAACCTGACACCGGAACTTCTTGAAGAAGGATTTGTCAGAGAAATTATCAGTAAAGTACAGACAATGAGAAAAGAAGCTGACTTTGAAGTTATGGACCGCATCAAAGTAACGTATAACGGAAGTGAGAAAGCGGAAAAGATCTTTGCAGAACACAGTGACGAGATCGGCGGGGAAGTGCTTGCAGATAAAGTTGTAAAGGCAGAGCCGGCAGGTTATGTGAAAGAGTGGAAGATCAACGGAGAAGCAGTTACAATGGGCGTTGAGAAACAATAATTTTAAGATATGCGGCACATCCGGGCGCATTCGTTCTTGTAAGATAAAGGATGCGATGCGCCGCGGCATATCAAAAGGAAGGGAATAAAGCAATGCATAATAAAGGATTTGAGAAAGAAACATTTAAGGAAACCGTAAGAGAAAATATTAAGACGCTGTACAGAAAAACGATTGACGAGGCAACTCCTCAGCAGATTTTTCAGGCAGTATCCTATGCAGTGAAAGACGTAATCATCGATGATTGGATCGCAACACAGAAAGCGTATGACGAGGCAGATGCAAAGACTGTGTATTACATGTCTATGGAGTTTTTGATGGGGCGTGCATTGGGAAATAACCTGATCAATCTGACAGCGTATAAAGAGGTAAAAGAGGCGCTGGAAGAAATGGAGATCGATCTGAATGTAATCGAGGATCAAGAGCCGGATGCAGCGCTTGGAAACGGAGGTCTCGGACGGTTGGCAGCCTGTTTCCTTGATTCACTTGCAACATTGAATTATCCGGCTTATGGATGCGGCATTCGTTATCGTTACGGCATGTTTAAACAGAAGATTAAAGACGGGTATCAGGTGGAAGTGCCGGATAACTGGCTCAAAGAAGGTAATCCGTTCGAGATCAGAAGAGAAGAATATGCAAAAGAAGTCCGCTTCGGAGGGAATATCCGGTTTGAAAATGACCCTGAGACGGGAAAAGCAAAATTTGTGCAGGAAAATTATGAGTCTGTTTTGGCGATTCCGTATGATATGCCTATCGTAGGATATGGAAATCATGTCGTAAACACACTGCGTGTGTGGGATGCAAAAGCGATCACAGATTTTAAGCTTGATGAATTTGACAGAGGAAATTACCATAAGGCGGTAGAGCAGGAAAATCTTGCGAAATTGATCGTTGACGTTCTTTATCCGAACGACAATCATTATTCGGGAAAAGAACTCCGTTTGAAACAGCAGTATTTCTTCATCTCCGCAAGTCTTCAGGCTCTGCTTGAGAAATATAAGAAAAAGCATTCTGATGTTCGTAAACTTCATGAGAAAGTAATCATTCAGATGAACGATACACATCCGACAGTTGCGGTTCCCGAACTGATGAGACTGCTGATCGATCAGGAAGGATTAAGCTGGGAAGAGGCGTGGGAAGTAACGAGCAAAACATGTGCTTATACGAATCATACAATTATGGCAGAAGCTCTTGAAAAATGGCCGATCGACCTGTTTTCAAGACTGCTCCCCCGTATTTATCAGATCGTGCAGGAAATTGACAGAAGATTCCTGATCAAAGTGAATGAGATGTATCCGGGAAATGAGCATAAAGTAAAGAAAATGGCAATCTTAAGAGACGGTCAGGTTCGCATGGCAAATATGGCTATTATCGCGGGATTTTCTGTAAACGGCGTTGCGAAGCTGCATACAGATATCTTGAAAACACAGCAGCTCCGTGATTTCTATGAGATGATGCCGGAAAAATTTAATAACAAGACAAACGGCATCACACAGAGAAGATTCCTCGCACACGGAAACCCGCTTCTGGCAGACTGGATTACAGATAAGATCGGAAATGGATGGATCACAGATCTGTCGCAGATTGAAAAGCTCAGACCGTTTGCGGACGACGAAAAGGCCAGACGTGAGTTTATGCAGATTAAATACGAGAACAAAGTACGTCTTGCAAAATATATTAAAGAGCATAATGGAATTGAAGTTGATCCGCGCTCGATCTTTGACGTTCAGGTAAAACGTCTCCATGAGTACAAACGTCAGCTTCTTAATATTCTGCATATTATGTATCTGTACAACCAGATCAAAGAACATCCTGAGATGTCGTTTTATCCGAGAACATTTATTTTCGGAGCGAAAGCGGCGGCGGGATATTTAAGAGCGAAAGAGACGATCAAACTGATCAATTCCGTAGCTGATGTTGTAAATAATGACAGAAGCATTAACGGAAAACTGAAAGTCGTATTTATTGAAGATTATCGTGTATCAAATGCGGAGATTATTTTTGCGGCAGCCGATGTGAGCGAGCAGATCTCCACGGCGTCAAAAGAGGCGTCGGGAACAGGTAATATGAAATTTATGCTCAACGGTGCGCCGACTCTCGGAACGATGGACGGAGCGAATGTGGAAATTGTGCAGGAAGTCGGAGCGGAGAATGCGTTTATCTTCGGCCTTAGTTCAGAAGAAGTAATTAATTATGAGAATAACGGAGGATATAATCCGACGGATATTTACTTTAACGATTGGGAATTAAAACGTGTGATCGATCAGCTTATGGACGGCACATATGCAAACGGCGATCACGAGATGTATAAAAATCTGTATAATTCTCTGTTGAATACGCAGTGTACAGACAGAGCGGATACTTACTTTATTCTGAAAGATTTCCGTTCCTATGCAGAGGCTCAGAAACGAGTGGAAGAAGCTTACAGAGATCAGCAGAGATGGTCAAGAATGGCAATGATGAATACGATATGCAGCGGGAAATTTTCCTCTGACAGAACAATCGAAGAATATGTAAGTGATATTTGGAAATTAGAAAAAGTAGATGTTGCTCCGCTTGAAGAGTAAAAACATCTGATTGATTTTTCGGAAAAGGGATAAGGAGGTAGTAAGATGAGAAATATGTATGATTACGCATATGAATACGAGTATCAGTATCATCCGGAAAGGGCAGGAGAAATGTTTGCCGTAGTGTTCGCTTCGCTTTGGCTTGCGATCATGATAGGAATGCTCGTATTTATGCTTGGAAGTTACCTTCTGCATTCTTTCGGTCTGTATACGATCGCAAAGCGGATGGGGAAAAAAGATGCATGGATGGCATTTGTACCTTTTGCGAGAACATATTACCACGGGAATATGGCAGGTCCGATCCGACTGAAAAATACGACGATCAAAAATCCGGGATTGTGGAAACTGCTTTTTCCGATCATCTACAGCGGAGCGATCGGCATCTATGTACTGGTACTCGTATTTGGCATCGGAATGACGCTCGCCGGAAGTGCGGTGAATCAAAATGTGACAGGGGCGGGGATGAGCGTACTTGCGTTTTTCTTTATGTATTTCGTAGTGATCATTGTTTCGATCTTATTCGGAGCAGTTCAGATCGCTTTGAACGTCTTGGTGAATAAACAGATTTATGAAAACTTCGCGGAAGGAAATATGCCGGTTATTCATGCAGTATTATCATCGTTAGTACCGTTATACGAGGCGATATGCCTGTTTATTATGAGAAAGAGACCGTTTGTCCGATAAAACAAAAGTTATAAAAAAAACAGCGCTTCATATGATAGAAATATGGAGGGCTGTTTTTTGATGAAAAGATATACGATAGAACAAAAATTCAAATCGGCAGCTGCATTCCTTGTTATTTTGATATTGTTTCCGTACATTGTTTCTGTGTTTGTAAACGGAGTAGATCCAGAAGAGACAACGAATGAAAATTTTTACATCAGAGTTAAAGCTTCGGAGGAAGAAGAGGCAGACGGGATTGCAGAAGTAGAGTGGAATGAGTATCTTACGGGAGTGTTGGCAAAAGACGTACCGGCAGATACAGAGACGGAGGCACTGAAGGCGCAGGCGGTTCTTGTGAGGACACAGATCAGCCGTGCGCTGCAAAGAAGCACTCAGGCAGAAGAGACGGAGAATCAAAAGTCGGACAGAACCGGAAATGTATCAGATGTTATTTTGGAGATCGATTATTTGTCGCAGAAGGAAATGCAGGATCAATGGCCTGCCGATGAATATAAAAAGCGATATGAAAAATACAGAAATGCCATAGAAGCGACAGAAAACGAGGTGTTATTTTATAATGATACATATGCATGGACACCGTTCCATCAGTCAAATACGGGAATGTCGCGCAGTGCGGAAGAAGTGCTCGGAAGTTCGGAGTTTCCGTATATTAAAGTGAAAGAATGTCCGGCAGATAAAGAATCGGAAGAACAGGTCGGCGTATTTACGTTTTCCTATGATCAAATACAGAAAAAATGTCATCATTTTCTGGCGGCAGAGACAGACGGAGAAAAAGCTGCGGCAGGATATTCTTTTAAAGATTTTGAAATTTTAGAACATGATTCGGCGGGATATGTGGGAAAGCTTCGGATAGGAGAAACAATTTGCACAGGAGATCAATTTCGGGATGCGCTGTCGCTTCCGTCGAGTTCTTTTTCGTTTGCGGAAAGCGGGAAGAAAATAAAAATTATAACGGCGGGAAACGGACATGGCATGGGGCTGAGTTGTTGGACTGCAAATAAAATGGCAAAAGACGGAAAAACATATAAAGAAATTTTGGAGTTTTTTTATGAAGGGACAAAGACAGAGAAGGATTTGAACTTTATTGCAAAAAATAAATAAAGTAATTATAATCAACAATAGAGTCAGAGAAAAACTTTTTTGAAAGGACAGAATAAAGTTATCATTTTCCGGCAAAAATATAACCAGAGGTGATGATAATGAATAAAAATGAAAAAATGTCCTTTTTAAAAGGCAAAGGAGCAGCCATCGGTATTGTAGTCTGCTTTATGGCAGTTCTGGCGGTCGTTGGAACATATACGGTCGGAAACTACAAAAAAGATATGAAAGAGCAGATGGCGAAAGCTGAAAAAGAGGCGGAACAGTTTACAGAAGATAACACGAAAGAAACAACTACAGATGAAATCCTCCTGCCGGAAGTGGAAGAAACGGATGAAAATGAACAAGAAAGCAGGGAAGATGTGTCTGATACAACAGGGACGGAAGAAGGAGTTCAGCAGACGGGAAGCGCCGCGTCAAATCTTTGGTTTTCAGAAGAAAGCGTTCTTACATGGCCTGCAAGCGGAGCAGTGATCAATGGATATAGTATGGATGAGACTGTATTTTTCCAGACATTAGAACAGTATCAATATAATCCTGCGATGATTATAGCCGGGGAAGCAGGAGAAACGATCAATGCATCTGCGGCAGGAACTGTGACTGCGATCGAGGAGTCGGCGCAGACGGGACTTACGGTGACGCTTGATATGGGAAACGGATATTCAGCAGTGTACGGACAGTTAAAAGATGTACAAGTTAAAACAGGAGATTATGTGGCAGCAGGCAGCGCAATCGGCAGTTTGAATGAGCCGACGAAATATTACAGCGTAGAAGGAACGAATCTGTATTTTCAAGTGCTTAAAGACGGAGAGCCGGTCGATCCGATGAATTTTATGGAATAGAAAAAGAAGTAATAATAAAAGAAGCAATGACCAAAGATATAACAAGAAAAGAAAAACGAAAGAAAAGAAATAATAAAAGACATGAATTATACCTATATTGTAAAGTGCAGTGACGGTTCGCTTTATACGGGCTGGACAAACAATCTTGAAAAACGGATCAAAGATCACAATGCGGGGCGGGGCGCGAAATACACAAAAGCGCGCCGTCCGGTTGTGCTTGTTTATAAGGAAGAATTTCCGACAAAGCAGGAAGCGATGAAGCGGGAGTGGGAAATTAAGCGACTGAGCAGAAAGGAAAAACTGAGCATGATCGAAAACTCAAAGAGTTAGGTCATGCTCAGTTTTTCTTTTTAAGAACTTAAAAAAGAGTTCTTTTATGTAGCAAACTGCTTATATTGAAAGGAAGGAAACAGTTTTACTTTAAATGTGTCATCGGAAGCATCGCAGCGCCGATGATACCCGGCTCATCAAGGAGAGCTTCTTTGAATACAACCGGCTGCATACCTACATGAATCATAGAGCGGTAATAAGATTCCATTTTTTCAAAGAATACATCTTTTCCCTTCATAACTCCGCCGCCTACAACGAATACATGAGGATCGATAATATGTCCGATAGCGCAGAACATCATTGCAAGATCATATGCCATGTCATCTACAATTTTGAGAGCCTGCTCGTCTCCTGAGCGGGCAAGATCAAATACATCGCCCGCGTGATTGATCTTATCTCCGAATACAGCTTTACCTTTTCTTGTGACAGCAGTTCCGCTCGCTTCGTTTTCAACAGCGCCTACATTCAAAATATTGTATTTTTCACGGTTTCTGTCAATACAGATATTTCCGATCTCGCCTGCGTGTCCGTTCTGACCGCCGATTACCTTTTGATCGATTACAAGTGCTCCGCCGACTCCGGTTGAAATTGTTACATAGTAAACGATAGGATAATCTTTTCCGGCTCCCTGAACAGCTTCTCCGAGAGCGGCAACTTTAACGTCGTTGTCCATGTAAGTCGGTTTATGAAAATGATTTTCGATATATTCCGCTATCGGAAAACCGATCAGTTTTGGAAGATTTGTAGAAACGATGATCTTGCCGTTGATCGTGTCGATCGGTCCGGGAATACCCATTCCGATTCCTTCACATTCTTCATATCCGTCAAGACTTTCAATCAGGGAAATCATAGTTTCCATAACAGCTTCTGCACCGCGTTCCGGGTGGCTTTCTGATTTTTTCATACATTTAATCGTTCCGTCTTCGGAAACGATAGCAGCGCGGATGTTTGTTCCGCCTAAGTCAACACCAATAAAATTTCTCATGATAGCACCTCGTTTTTTGTCCTTTTCTTTCTATTATACTAGATAGAAAAAAAAAAGATACAAGGTAAGAATGCATATAAAATAAAAAAAGAAAGAAAAGAAAAACAAAAAACAGACAAAAATAAAAAAATGTAAGAAAAGGAGATAAAAAAGATGCCGACAGTTTAGCCGACATCTTTCTGATAACCTATCTTTCAATATTCGGGATTTTGATTAGCCGAAGTATCTCTTAAGAAGTCCTTCAAATGCTTTTCCGTGACGAGCTTCGTCTCTTGCCATCTCATGAACTGTATCGTGGATTGCATCGAGGTTAGCGGCTTTTGCACGTTTTGCAAGGTCGAATTTACCTGCTGTAGCGCCGTTCTCTGCATCTACACGCATCTCAAGGTTTTTCTTTGTGCTGTCTGTAACAACTTCGCCGAGAAGTTCAGCAAATTTAGAAGCGTGCTCAGCCTCTTCCCAAGCTGCTTTTTCCCAGTAAAGACCGATTTCCGGATATCCTTCTCTGTGTGCAACTCTAGCCATAGCAAGGTACATACCAACTTCTGTACATTCGCCTTCAAAGTTTGCTCTCAGATCTGCAAGGATGTCTTCGCTAACGCCCTGAGCAACACCGATAACGTGTTCTGCAGCCCATTCTCTTTCGCCTGTCTGCTCTTTGAATTTATCTGCGCCTGCGTGGCAAACCGGACATTCTGCCGGAGCTGCTTCTCCCTCAAAAACATAACCACATACTGTACATACAAATTTTTTCATAATTTTGATCTCCTTTTTTGAAAATAATATTGTTTATTTGTTATGACTTTTTAATGCAGTCACCGCATTTACCGAAAAACAAAGTGGAACTGGAAGTGATCGCTCCGTCAAAATTCTTACCGGCAAGGCAGTTGACTTCTTCGATACTCTTCATATCCAGATCCAGATCCAGTAACCGTCCACACTCTTCACAAAGAAAATGATTATGCGGTTCAATCCGTCCATCAAATCGATCTCCTCCGTCGGGAGTAGATATTTTTATGGCTTCGCCGATATCGGTCAGCAGATTTAAATTTCTGTAAACCGTGCCAAGACTGATGTTCGGAAATTCTTTCTTCACATGCATATAAACTGTGTCGGCGGTCGGATGCTCTTTGGTTGTCATAAGGTAATGCTTGATGGATTCTCGTTGTCTACTATATTTTAAAGCTGCCAATGGGAATCCCCCTTTCATAACTAACTAAGAACCGTTATTTAATAAATAATAGTAACGATTACTGTAATTAGAATATAATACAAAGAAAGATGTTTGTCAATCATTATTTTGAAAAAAATTATTTTTGGCTGTTAAAATTGAATATTTACGATAAAATGTTACAAAATAATTAATGAAACAAATGGAAAGAAGAAGAAAAAAGAATAATATAGAAACTTGCTGTCGAGAGATGTCAATGAAAAATCAGTAAGAGAAGTTGACAAACAAATAGCGAGTTGATATAATGTGAATGTAACAAATTTAACAAATGTGTAACATTTAAAGCTTCCTACAAAAGATAAATGTAATGCGGTAAATGACCGAAATATAGAGGAGGTTTTATATGAAGAAACCACACACAAAAGCGAGAGGCATTCTGTTTGCGGCAGCGGGAATGTTTCTGATCCCGGGGAGCGTGTCTGAAGTATCGGCGGCCGAAAGGAAAGACGAGCAGCCATTTATACAGGCATCGGGGATTGAATCGGTACTGGAGAAATGTTACGAGACAGAAGTAAAAGATAATATTAATCTCTATCTTGTACCAACAGAAGAGGGTGAGTATTTGAATATGGCGTTTTCTGATACGAAGGAGTTTACCTATATCAGAAACGCACCGGATGATTCCGGCGACTGGGTCGGGAAACTTTATAAAGATTCGGCGGCTCAGGTGCTGGAATATCTGGATGGCTGGACGAAGATCAGATCGGGTTCGGCTGAAGGATATGTGCCGGAAGATGCGCTTTTTACAGGAGAGGAGGCGCAGGCGCGTGCACAGGAGTATGAGAAGGATACAGTGACGGTTACGGCATATGTGCTTAATGTTCGGGAAGGCTGCGGAACGGACAGTAAGATTTTGACACAGATAAAAAAAGGCGAAGTTTATGAGACTGTGGGAGAAGCGACCGGCGGATGGTATCCGGTAAAAGTAGGAGATAAAAGCGGTTGGGTCTCAGGCGACTACGTGATTGCAGAAACTTCTTATTCTTATGGGGAGACAAAAGAAGAGGAAGAAAAGCGGATCGCAGAAGAAGAAGCGCAAGAAAAAATGGCAGCATCTGTCGTTTGCGGTGCTGACGGCAGACCGGGAACACGGCCTGTAGGCGCTGTTTCGCAGGGGAGAGTGAATACGCCTTCGCAAGCTCCGGGAACTCCGGGGCAGGCTGTTATTGATTATGCTTGTCAGTTTATCGGAAATCCATATGTTTGGGGAGGTACAAGCCTGACAAACGGAGCGGATTGTTCGGGTTTTGTACAGTCGGTTTATGCACATTTCGGAGTAAGTCTTCCACGGACGACATATGATATGGTGAATTCAGGATACGCCGTCAGTTACGAGGAAGCTCTTCCCGGAGACTTGATTTTGTATGACGGTCACGTCGGGCTTTATATGGGGGACGGAACGATCGTGAATGCAATGAACGAAGCAGATGGAATCGGAATATGCAGCGCTACCTATACTGATATTATTGCAGTAAGAAGAGTTCTGTAACACAAATTTTTTGAAATGGGGAATTTGTATTTTTGATGAGAGAAATACAGATTTCCCGTTTTCGACATAAAAAGACAAAATGCACAAATTTGTGTTTATTTGTAAAAAAATGTCGAAATTGAAAAACGTGGAGTTTTCAACTTATCCACACTGAAAACAACGAAAAAGGTGGAAAAAGTCGGTTTTCCCACAAAGTTATCCACATTATCCACATAAAAACATATGTTTTCGGTGGATTACTTTATAATAAAAAAAGAACGGATGTTTTGGTGAGTTATGATAAAAATGCAAATATGTCGAAAAAACTCGGATAAATTATTGACTTTTGAGTATTCAAAAAAACAAAAATAAAGGCAGGATATATCTGACAATTTAATGCGATGTAGATTTATGAAGTGTACAGAGAAGAAAGAGGATGCAGAAACAGTCATACGGTTAAAAAAGCAAGGGGGAATTCAGAGGGAATAATTCGGAGGGTGCTAGCGGAAAAAGGTGAATCAGGAAAACTGTTGATAATTTGCAGAACAAGGCTTATAATAGCCTCATAAATTCAAGGAGGAAGAGAAAATGGCAGAATTTTCAAAAGATACAAAAATCGGAGAACTTATTGATCAATTTCCGGAGAGCGCGCCGATTCTCATGGAGATCGGAATGCATTGTCTCGGATGCCCGGCGTCTCAGATGGAGACATTAGAGGAAGCGGCAATGGTTCATGGAATTGATTGTGGACTTCTTGTAGAAAAAATCAATGCTGCTGCAAAGGCAATGGGTAAATAAGAATTGCGTAAAAGGGTCGGCGCTTTGCGATTTGATTGATCGTTAAAGCGCCGACCCTTTTCTTTGAGATCCGTTGTCCGCATACAAGTTTATAATGCGGATAATTTACATACTGCATCTGCCGATATGAGAATCGTGCAATGTTCTTCAAGAAATGCAAGCACGGAAGCGTCGGCTTTTTCCGGCGATCCGTATTCGGAAAGCATATTGCAGATCTTGTTAAATTCATTTAATTTATTTTCCACCGGTGCAAGGGCAAGAATAAATGTCTCAGCGCTTTCATCCTTATATAATGTATTTGCGCCGTGATAAGCGGGAGCAATTAATTTCGCGGCTTCGATTACTCCGTCCAGTGAAGAAAAAGAAAACAACCGGATCGAGAACGAATCCGTCTGCCGGGGCTCTTCAACAGGAGCTGATGTCGCCGCTGCCGCTTCTTTGACCTTGTTCAGGAGATTGAGAAACTCCTCTGCCCCCTGGAGTTTTTCCAGTGTCTCGGAATTCAGAGGGTCTGAATTGTCAGCCGGTGTGAATTTTGAGAACCGGGTATCTAATTCTTCGGGATCCTCGACTTTAGTTATAATAAGGACAATAGAATCAGCAGATGAAGGGATTGCCTCTATCATCAGCGGAATATTTTCTGCTTCAAATCCGAAATCGAATGACGCCTGCTGCATCATGTCGCGAAATAAAGATTTAGCCTTTTCTGTGCCGTAAGCAAGCTCGCTTAGCTTCAGATGGCGCGCTGCCAGATCAGCATGTGTCAATGTACAACGAATCTGATTTTCATTAAGTTTTTCAATCTTCATACAATCACATCCTTTATACTATATAAGATAATATGCATCGGGAATAAAAATAGATACATATCCTCAAGATAAGTATAAACAAAAAAGAAAAGGATGTAAAGACTTATCAACAAATCCCATGCGGTTATGAACAAAAAACACATTGAAAACATAAAATGCGGACAATATAATGGCACTTACAAAAGATAGTATTCACTGATAAGTAAATAAAATGAAAGGAGGGAATGCTGTTTAAACTCTTATTTCCGTATCGGCTGTCTTTTGCCCTGCCTGAAAATCCGGATGTATGTCACAAACCTCCGTACGATACATAATGAAAGGGCAGGAAAACTATATTTATCACGGTTTGCATGGAAAGGAGTATTGCGGGAGATGAAAATGGATGAAACGGAATATACAGAATTATATATGGAGCTGGAAAAGTATGAGAAGCGTGGGATTGATATGCTGCTTGACGGATATCAGGCAAGTCCGCTTCAGATCGTGACGGCACATATGGTAAAAGAAGCGGGAACATATATGCGCGATTATACGATGAGTGGGGATGGCAATATAGAAACTCTTAGATTTACTGATATTAATGAACACTTTCGGGCAGAAATTACCCCTTAATGCCGGACAAAGTGGAGGTTGTGTGAAAAAAGATGTCTAAAATCTGCTGAAAGAGGCAAATTATTAACGACGCGTGTTAAAAGTGTGATATAATGTACGCGTATAATTGCTAGTAGGAGGTACGGCATGGACGAAAGAGAAAAACGGGATGTGCGGGAATGGAGTCAGACATCAGATACCCGCAGACGACGCCCTGAAAACAATGCCCGGAAACCGGTAAACCGTTCGGGACAAAGCAGACAAAGAATGTCGGAAGCGGGACCTGGACGGAATAGAAGACCTGCGAGACAAAGCAGCAGAGCAAGGAGAAGAAGGCGGAATGCCGTTATACGGTGGTTTCTGTTTTTTGTGTTGATCATAATTGCAATAGGCGGATTTGTTATTTGGAAAAGATACGGTTCAACGAATGAGAAGGCCGATTTGAAACAATATTATGGAGTGGAGTCAGAAACAGATCCTGCGCTTGTAATTGACGATCAGGTTGTGAAACAGTCTCAGAATGCAGAAGAAGGAAATACGCCGGATCCGGTGAAAGTTTATGACGGGCAGTATTATGTCGAATATTCTGTTGCTCATAATCGGATCAATAAGCGGTTTTATTGGGATTCTAATGAGAACGTTCTTCTTTATACACTTCCGGGAGGCAGTGTTTCGGCAGCGGTAGGCAGTAAAGAATATACAGACATAACAGAGAAAAAAGAGTGAAGATTATGTGATCCTGAAAACAGAAGGAAAGATTGCATATATTGCCCTTCCGTTTATCCAGCAATACACGAATATGGAATACGAAGTGTATGATGATCCGACCCGCGTAGTGATTACAACTGAGTGGGGAGAGAAGAAAGTGGCTTCCATCAAAAGGGATACGCAGGTACGCTATCAGGGCGGTGTGAAAAGTCCGGTTTTGACAGAAGTAAAGAAATCGGATAAGGTAACTGTTCTTGAAGATGAGAATGACTGGATGAAAGTGGCTACAAAAGACGGGTTTATCGGATATGTGAAAACAAATGCGCTCAACAGTGTTGAAAAAGAGCTGGTATCCCGGGATTATGAAGAACCGGAATATACGAATATTTCGGAAAACTATACGATCAATATGGCGTGGCATAATGTTTCTAACGCCGATGCTAATAGTTATATATTGGAAACGATTGCGTCGACAAAAGGGCTGAATACGATTGCGCCGACATGGTTCAGTCTTGCGGATACAGAAGGTAATATTACATCGCTTGCAGATGCGGATTATGTAAATTACGCACATCAGTCTAATTTGGAAGTATGGGCAGTGCTGAGGGATTTTCATGGAGGAATCAATTCTTATGAAGAAACATATCAAGTGCTGAGCTATACGTCGAAGCGGGCAAAACTGATCAATCAAGTTATATCAAAAGCGCTGGAGACTGACGTGGATGGAATTAACCTTGATTTTGAACTTGTATCCGATGAGTGCGGACCGCATTATGTGCAGTTCGTGCGTGAACTTTCGGTGAAGTGCCGTCAGAATGGACTTGTTTTTTCTGTAGATAATTATGTTCCGCAGCCTTATAATGCACATTATGACATTGAAGAACAGGCGGCAGTGGCGGACTATGTTGTTGTTATGGGATATGATGAACATACAGAAGGATCGTATGAAGCAGGTTCGGTTGCGTCGATCGGGTATCTGAAAAACGGAATATCAGAGGCCCTTAAGTCAGTACCGGCGGATAAATTGATCGCAGGAGTACCGTTTTATACCCGGCTTTGGTTTGAACGGCCAAAGACTGACGAAGAATTTGCGGCAGATGAGGGAACGGAAGCCGAAAATTATCCGAATAAAGTAAAGAGTTCCGCTTATGGAATGGATGATGCGGCAGAACTTATCTCATCAATGGGAGCACAGACGGAATGGGATGATAAGACGAAGCAGAATTATGCCCAGTGGGAAGGCGACGGAGGCGTTTATAAAATTTGGTTAGAAGATACTCAGTCGCTGGAAGAGAAGCTGAAAGTTATTAAAGAAAACCAGCTTGCGGGTGTTGCGGAGTGGAGTCTTGGAATGGAAGGTTCCGGCGTGTGGGATCTCATCCTGCAATATGTAAATTAAAATGTGAACTAAAACATGAAATAAAATATCTGAAAAGGACATCCTCTTTTTGCATATATATTTATATGGAAAAGGAGGGTGTTTTTATATGCGGAAAAAAATAGTTTTCGGAATGGCGATTATTTCTCTTGTGGCAATCATTGTTTTGTGTCAAAAAGCAGGGGTGAGGCTTAAGGAGACGTTTAGGGAAAGTGAAGAAACTAATTCGGGGGCGGTTATAGGGATGAAAGAAAAGGAGAATGAGAAATCGGATAAAAAGGAGCGCGGGGAAAAACAAGGGGAAGCGCATAAGAAGAGAACGGTTGTAGTGGATGCCGGACACGGCGGTCCTGACGGCGGAAAAACGGGAGTCAACGGGAAGCTTGAGAAAGAGCTGAACTTAATAATCGCAGAGAAAGTGAAAAAGCTTCTTGAAGAGGAAGGGATTGCAGTGATCATGACACGTGAAGAGGACGGATGGCTTGCGGAAACCAGGATCGGAGATTTGAAAGAGCGGGTTCGCATTATGAATGAATCAAAGGCAGATCTTGCTGTAAGTATACATCAAAACAGTTATCATGAAGAAAGTGTTTTTGGAGCGCAGGTGTTTTATTATACGACGTCCGGGGAAGGGAAAGCGGCGGCGGAAATTTTGCAGAATGAACTTCTGGAAATTGATCCGGAAAATAAAAAGCGTGAAAAAGCAAATAATACTTATTATATATTGAAGAAAACAGAAGTGCCGACAGTAATTGTGGAATGTGGTTTTTTGAGTAATCACAAAGAAGCGGAAAAACTTTCTGATGAAGCGTATCAAGGAAAAATAGCAGAGGCTGTAGTAAAAGGAATTAAGAGTTTTTTTTTGAAATAAATAATGCTATAATATAGGGCATGGAAACAAAAATAGAAAAGATCGATAAAAACAAAATAAATGAAGAGATTATAGAAGAAGCGGGAATGATTCTGAAAAACGGCGGTTTGGTTGCTTTTCCGACCGAGACGGTATATGGGCTCGGAGCGGATGCGCTCAAAGAGGAGGCGGCGATGAAGACGTATGCGGCAAAAGGGCGACCGTCGGATAATCCTCTGATCGTGCATATTGCAGAATATGAAGATTTGAGGAAGATTGCTGTTAATATCCCGGCTGAAACAGATGCCCTTGCAGCTCACTTCTGGCCGGGACCGCTTACTATGATCTTTGAAAAGAGCGAGGTTGTTCCTTATGGTACGACGGGAGGTCTTGATACAGTGGCGGTTCGTATGCCTACAGATGAAGTGGCGAGAGCGCTTATACGGGCAGCGGGCGGATTCGTTTCTGCCCCGAGCGCAAATACTTCGGGAAGACCAAGTCCGACGTTGGCGGAACATGTTGCGGAAGATTTGGGCGGAAAGATCGATATGATCTTAGACGGAGGAGCAGTTGAGATCGGACTAGAGTCTACGATACTTGATATGACGGTGACGCCGCCTATGATCTTGAGACCGGGAGCGATTACTGCGGAAATGTTTGAAGAAGTGATCGGAAAAGTAGATGTTGATGAGACGCTTCTTGTGGCGGAGAGTGAGAAAGCTCCGAAAGCTCCGGGGATGAAGTACAGACATTACGCTCCGAAAGCAAAACTGATGATTGTAGAAGGAGATCTGCGGGAGGAGATTTTTGCGATTCGCCAGCTTGCATACAAGGCTTATAAAGAAGGAAGAAAAGTGGGGGTTATTGCTACGACAGAGACACTTCCTTTTTATAAATACGGCGTAGTGAAAAATATTGGTACACGGGAAAATGAGAAAACGATCGCTCGAAATCTCTATAGAGTGCTCAGAGAATTTGATGAGGAAGATGTGGAAGAGATTTACAGTGAATCTTTTGCCGCGCAAGGAATCGGAAAAGCGATTATGAATCGTTTGGAAAAAGCGGCGGGGCATACGCGTCTTTCGGCGGCGGAGATCGCAAAACGGCAGAAGTACCGAAGAATCATATTTATAAGCGGTACGGATTCTGCCCGGGCGCCGATGGCGGCGGAGATGTTAAGGCATGAAGATCTGGCGCAGGAATATGTGATTGATTCACGGGGATTGGTCGTGCTGTTTCCCGAACCGGCGAATCAGAAAGCGGAGGCGATCATGAAGAGCGCCCAGATGACCCTTGAAAATCATGTTTCCAGACAGCTTGAACCGGAAACGCTGGTGGAGGATACTCTTGTCCTTACGATCGAGGAAGCCGAGAAAAACAAAATCTTGTCCGAATACGGAACAAAAGCTAACGTTTATACGTTGAATGAATTCGTGGGAAGCGACGGAGAAATCCCGAATCCATATGGGAAACCTTTGACAGCTTACGGAGAATGCTATGAGATATTGCGTGAATTAATAAAAGAACTTGCAGAAAAATTAAATTACATTGCGGAGGAAGAATAATGACAGGAAAAGTAATTGTGATGGATCACCCCTTGATCACACATAAGATCAATTATGTAAGACAGGAAAACGTAGGAACAAAAGAATTTCGTGAGGTGATCGGGGAAATTGCACAGTTGATGTGCTACGAGGCGACGAGAGATCTGAAAATGAGTGATGTTCAGATCAAAACACCTCTTATGGAGATGACAGGGAAAATGCTTTCAGGCAAAAAACTGGCTATCGTACCGATCCTTCGTGCGGGAATCGGAATGGTAGACGGAATGTTATCTCTGATTCCGGCGGCGAAGGTCGGACATATCGGTCTTTACAGAGATCCGGAGACATTAGAACCGGTAGAATATTATTGTAAACTTCCGGCAGATTGTGAAGAGAGAGAAGTGTTTGTAGTTGATCCTATGCTGGCTACGGGAGGTTCCAGTGTGGCGGCGATCAGAATGCTGAAAGAAAAAGGCGTAAAACATATCCGTTTCCTTTGTATCCTTGCAGCGCCGGAAGGAGTTAAGAAGATGCAGGAAGCGCATCCGGATGTAGACATTTATATAGGGGCGCTTGATGAGAAGCTCAATGATCATGGCTATATTGTTCCGGGACTTGGCGATGCCGGAGATCGTATTTTCGGAACAAAATAAAAAGCTTACAGAGAACAGAACAGAGATGAAAGGAGCGGAGTTGATGTCGGGGAAGAGAACAGATTATTTGACGTGGGATGAGTATTTTATGGGAGTAGCCATGCTTTCGGGGATGCGATCAAAAGACCCGAATACGCAGGTTGGCTGTTGTATTGTCAGTCAGGATAATAAAATCCTCTCTATGGGATATAATGGATTTCCGTTAGGGTGTTCGGATGATGAATTTCCGTGGGTAAGAGACGGCGAAGACCCGCTTGAGACAAAATATGTATATTCGACACATAGCGAGTTGAATGCAATTTTAAATTACAGCGGAGGAAGTTTGGCCGGAGCGAAGCTCTATGTTTCGCTCTTTCCCTGCAATGAATGTGCAAAAGCGATCATACAGGCGGGGATTAAAGAAGTAATCTATGATTGTGATAAATATGCCGATACTCCGAGCGTTATTGCGTCGAAAAGAATGATGGATGCGGCGGGAGTCAGATACCATCAATATCATCGTACAAACAGAAAGATTGAGATTGAATTATGATACGGACAGTACAGACAGAGATAATTACGGAAACAATAAAAAAGATGTGCATAGAGGCAAATTACTCGCTTTCTTCGGATATGGTGAAAGCGATGCGAAAAGCAGAGGAAAAAGAGGAGTCCGTGCTTGGAAAACAAATTCTGGCACAGCTTCAGGATAATCTTGAAATTGCCGCTTCGGATATGATACCGATCTGCCAGGATACAGGAATGGCAGTTGTGTTTCTTGAGGTAGGACAAGATGTGCATTTTGAAGGCGGAAGTTTCGAAGATGCGGTAAACGAAGGGGTGCGCCGGGGCTATACGGAAGGTTTTTTGAGAAAGTCAGTCGTAGGAGACCCTATTTTGCGGGAAAACACAAAAGATAATACTCCTGCGGTTATTCATACGCGGATCGTGGAAGGTGATCGAGTGAAGATCACGGTAGCTCCGAAAGGTTTCGGAAGTGAGAATATGAGCCGTGTGTTTATGCTGAAACCGGCGGAAGGACTTGAAGGAGTAAAAAATGCGATTCTTACAGCTGTCAAAGACGCGGGACCAAATGCTTGCCCGCCGTTGGTAGTTGGGGTCGGAATCGGAGGAACATTTGAAAAATGCGCCTTAATGGCGAAGAAAGCGCTTACGCGAGAAGTGGGAAAACATTCGGATATTCCATATGTGAGAAAACTCGAAGAAGAAATGTTGGAGAAGATCAACTGTCTTGGCATCGGACCGGGCGGATTGGGTGGCACGGTGACGGCTTTGGCAGTAAATGTCAACACATATCCGACTCATATTGCGGGACTTCCGGTTGCGGTGAATATATGCTGCCATGTGAACAGGCATACAGTCTGTGTTTTGTAAAAACAGCGGATAAGATAGCAGCAGTGGAAAAAGGCAGAAGTGAAAGGAAACAGAAATGGATCGACATATTTCAGCGCCTGTCGGCAGAGAGACGGCAGAAGAACTAAGGGCAGGAGATTATGTATATATTACAGGCACGATATATACAGCGCGTGATGCTGCGCATAAGCGGATGTACGAAACGCTTCGTGAGGGAGGAGACTTACCTATTAATATAGAAGGGCAGGCGATATATTACATGGGACCGTCTCCGGCACGGGAAGGACGCCCGATCGGATCGGCAGGTCCGACAACGGCAAGCCGTATGGATAAATATACTCCCGAATTATTGGATCTCGGAATGGGGGCAATGATTGGAAAGGGAAAAAGAAGTCAAGAAGTGATCGATGCTGTTGTTCGCAATAAAGCGGTTTATTTTGCAGCTGTAGGCGGCGCGGGCGCGCTGCTGTCAAAATGTATTACATCATCGGAAATTGTTGCTTATGAAGATCTTGGTACAGAAGCGATTAGAAAACTTACAGTAGTAAATCTTCCGGTGATAGTGGTGATTGACTCTAAGGGAAATAATCTTTATGAAACAGCGGTAAAGGAGTATCGGAAAATATGAAAAGAATATTGATGATGGTGCTCCGAAATATAATTTTGTTCCGTTTATGTGGTGCAAGCTTTGTTATCATGCGCATCACGTAGATAAGTATACGGAGGAAGAGCATTATAAGATGCTGAAGTTTATTGTCCGCAGAGCAAACAAAGGCGGAAATGTGACAATAGCGGCTGAAGGGCTGGATAACATACCGAAAGAAAATGGATTTATGTTTTTCCCGAATCATCAGGGAATGTATGATGTTTTGGCTATTATGGATGTGTGTCCGGTTCCGATCTCGGTTGTTGCAAAAAAAGAAGTTGCAAATATTCAGTTTTTAAAGCAGGTGTTTGCTTGTACAAAAGCATATATGATTGACAGAGAAGATGTGCGGCAGGCAATGCAGGTCATTATGAATGTAGCAAAAGAAGTGAAGGCGGGAAGAAATTATATTATTTTCCCGGAAGGAACTCGTTCGAGAAACGGAAATAAAATCGGAACATTTAAAGGTGGAAGTTTTAAAGCGGCAACAAAGGCACGTTGTCCAATCGTTCCGGTGGCGCTGATTGATTCGTTTAAACCGTTTGATACGAAGTCTATCAGTAAAGTGACGGTTCAGGTTTGTTTTTTGCCTCCGCTTTATTATGATGAATACAAAGATATGAAAACGACGGAAATCGCAGCGATAGTTCAGGAAAGAATTAGGAAAACGATAGAGGAAAAGACGGAACTAGCCGTTTACTAAAACAGTTGCTGAAAAAGGGCGGAAAAAGGTTAAAAAAAACTAAATTAATGGTTGACATTATATAGAACGTTTAGTATAATAAATTTCGCATTATCAAGCAAGAATTGAAAAAAAGCTGTGTAAACAGTCGGATTCAGAATCAGGAGAAATACTCAAGAGGCTGAAGAGGCGCCCCTGCTAAGGGTGTAGGTCGGGAAACCGGCGCGAGGGTTCAAATCCCTCTTTCTCCGTTAAGTGTTATCTCAAAAAGTTTTCAGATTGAAGGAAGCTTTGTACGCTTTATGGTATTCTGCATAAGCGGGTGAGAAAACACGTAATATAATACCTGGAGGCTTGAAAAAAACAAGTCGAAAAAGTTTGAAAAAATTGTAAAAAACAGTTGACAAAGATGAAACGAAATGGTATTATAGATGAGCTGACTCGTTGAGAGAAAGCTCCACAAAAAAGAAAATGAAAAAAGTTAAAAAAGTTCTTGACAAACGATAAAGCTTTTGATAGAATATAAAAGCTGTCGCTTGAGACAGAACAAAGAAAGAACCTTGATAACTGAACAATAGACAACAACCCTTGAAAATTTCTTTAAAGAGAAAAATTTTTAAGAACGGTTTGAAAACAAACCAAAACAGTAAAGAGGGAAAGAATTGCTAGTAGTGATTCTTGACCAAGACAAACACTTTTAACGAGAGTTTGATCCTGGCTCAGGATGAACGCTGGCGGCGTGCCTAACACATGCAAGTCGAGCGAAGCACTTTGCTTAGATTCTTCGGATGAAGAGGATTGTGACTGAGCGGCGGACGGGTGAGTAACGCGTGGGTAACCTGCCTCGTACAGGGGGATAACAGTTAGAAATGACTGCTAATACCGCATAAGACCACAGCACCGCATGGTGCGGGGGTAAAAACTCCGGTGGTATGAGATGGACCCGCGTCTGATTAGCTAGTTGGTAAGGTAACGGCTTACCAAGGCGACGATCAGTAGCCGACCTGAGAGGGTGACCGGCCACATTGGGACTGAGACACGGCCCAAACTCCTACGGGAGGCAGCAGTGGGGAATATTGCACAATGGGGGAAACCCTGATGCAGCGACGCCGCGTGAGCGAAGAAGTATTTCGGTATGTAAAGCTCTATCAGCAGGGAAGAAAATGACGGTACCTGACTAAGAAGCACCGGCTAAATACGTGCCAGCAGCCGCGGTAATACGTATGGTGCAAGCGTTATCCGGATTTACTGGGTGTAAAGGGAGCGTAGACGGATGGGCAAGTCTGATGTGAAAACCCGGGGCTCAACCCCGGGACTGCATTGGAAACTGTTCATCTAGAGTGCTGGAGAGGTAAGTGGAATTCCTAGTGTAGCGGTGAAATGCGTAGATATTAGGAGGAACACCAGTGGCGAAGGCGGCTTACTGGACAGTAACTGACGTTGAGGCTCGAAAGCGTGGGGAGCAAACAGGATTAGATACCCTGGTAGTCCACGCCGTAAACGATGACTACTAGGTGTCGGGTGGCAAAGCCATTCGGTGCCGCAGCAAACGCAATAAGTAGTCCACCTGGGGAGTACGTTCGCAAGAATGAAACTCAAAGGAATTGACGGGGACCCGCACAAGCGGTGGAGCATGTGGTTTAATTCGAAGCAACGCGAAGAACCTTACCTGCTCTTGACATCCCGCTGACCGGACGGTAATGCGTCCTTCCCTTCGGGGCAGCGGAGACAGGTGGTGCATGGTTGTCGTCAGCTCGTGTCGTGAGATGTTGGGTTAAGTCCCGCAACGAGCGCAACCCCTATCTTTAGTAGCCAGCGGCCAGGCCGGGCACTCTAGAGAGACTGCCGGGGATAACCCGGAGGAAGGTGGGGATGACGTCAAATCATCATGCCCCTTATGAGCAGGGCTACACACGTGCTACAATGGCGTAAACAAAGGGAAGCGAAGCCGCGAGGTGGAGCAAATCCCAAAAATAACGTCTCAGTTCGGATTGTAGTCTGCAACTCGACTACATGAAGCTGGAATCGCTAGTAATCGCGAATCAGAATGTCGCGGTGAATACGTTCCCGGGTCTTGTACACACCGCCCGTCACACCATGGGAGTCAGTAACGCCCGAAGTCAGTGACCCAACCGTAAGGAGGGAGCTGCCGAAGGCGGGACCGATAACTGGGGTGAAGTCGTAACAAGGTAGCCGTATCGGAAGGTGCGGCTGGATCACCTCCTTTCTAAGGAAGAAATATAAGTAGAGTGAGTCGTTGTCTATTGTTTAGTCATCAAGGATGACAAAACTTTTTGGTGGCGATGCGTTCAGGGGTAACACCCGTTCCCATCCCGAACACGATGGTTAAGACCTGAACGGCCGATGGTACTGCACTGGAGACGGTGTGGGAGAGTAGGTGGCCGCCAAATTAAAATGGGCTTATAGCTCAGCTGGTTAGAGCGCACGCCTGATAAGCGTGAGGTCGGTGGTTCGAGTCCACTTAAGCCCATATCCATTAAGGATAATATGAAAAAATAATTTAATATGGGGGATTAGCTCAGTTGGGAGAGCGCCTGCCTTGCAAGCAGGAGGTCACGAGTTCGACTCTCGTATTCTCCACTTGACTTCTTGAAGAAGTCAAAATGTGTACCTTGAAAACTGCATACAGAGAAAATCAATGATAAGATAAAATATCTAATCAAGACATCCGAGGTAATGTTATTTAACAATTACTATAAAGTTTGAAGAAAACAAACTAAAAATAAATTGGCCTAGAACCAACACATGTAACGCTATACATGTGTGGATAGAAGTTCATTCCCGTGAACAACTATCGTTTGGTTATGCTGATAAGAGCGTATGGTGGATGCCTTGGCACTAAGAGCCGATGAAAGACGTGATAAGTCTGCGAAAAGCTTCGGGGAGGGGCAAATACCCATCGATCCGGAGATTTCTGAATGGGGAAACCTAACTGAGCAAACCTCAGTTATCCTGACGCCAATCCATAACGTCAGGAAGGGAACCCGGTGAACTGAAACATCTAAGTAGCCGGAGGAAGAGAAAACAACATGTGATTCTGTGAGTAGCGGCGAGCGAAAACGGAAGAGCCCAAACCGGTATGCGTGCATCCCGGGGTTCGACCGCGGAATTGATTCAACAAGTTTAGCAGAACAGTTTTGGGAAAGCTGACCAAAGAGGGTGAAAGTCCCGTAAGCGAAAGGCGAGTTGACATGGCGGTATCCAGAGTAGGTCGAGACACGTGGAACCTTGACTGAATATGCGGGGACCACCCCGTAAGGCTAAATACTCCTTAGTGACCGATAGCGCATAGTACTGTGAAGGAAAGGTGAAAAGGACCCCGGGAGGGGAGTGAAAAAGAACCTGAAACCATATGTTTACAAGCTGTGGAACATCTTTATATGATGAACCGCGTACTTTTTGTAGAACGGTCCGGCGAGTTACGCTGGCTGGCGAGGTTAAGCACTGAAGGTGCGGAGCCGAAGGGAAACCAAGTCTGAATAGGGCGAAAGTCAGTCGGAGTAGACCCGAAACCGGGTGATCTATCCATGTCCAGGCTGAAGTTGCCGTAAAAGGCAATGGAGGACCGAACCCACATCCGTTGAAAAGGGTGGGGATGAGGTGTGGATAGGGGAGAAATTCCAATCGAACCCGGAGATAGCTGGTTCTCCTCGAAATAGCTTTAGGGCTAGCCTCATACAAGTCTTGCGGAGGTAGAGCACTGAATTCCTACGGGGGCGTCAAAGCTTACCAAGGGATATCAAACTCCGAATGCCGTGTAGATGATGTATGGGAGTCAGACTATCCGAGATAAGTTGGGTAGTCGAAAGGGAAAGAGCCCAGACCTGCAGCTAAGGCCCCAAAATGTGTGTTAAGTGGAAAAGGATGTGGGATTTCGAAGACAACTAGGATGTTGGCTTAGAAGCAGCCATCCATTAAAAGAGTGCGTAATAGCTCACTAGTCGAGAGGTCCTGCGCCGAAAATGTCCGGGGCTGAAACACACTGCCGAAGCTCAGGGATGAACAGTGATCAATACAGATCAATGCAAGAGGAAAGCTTCTTGATGAAATCAAGAAGATTCCAAAACAGATGAAACAGACTGCTGTTGGTCTGCGTTGATCACTGTTCATCGGTAGAGGAGCATTCTTAAAGAGACGAAGCTGTACCGAAAGGAGCAGTGGATTTTTAAGAAGAGAGAATGCCGGAATGAGTAGCGAGAAAGAGGTGAGAATCCTCTTGGCCGAATATCTAAGGTTTCCAGGGTAAAGCTGATCTGCCCTGGGTAAGTCGGGGCCTAAGGCGAGGTCGAAAGACGTAGTCGATGGATAACAGGTTGAAATTCCTGTACTATCCTGTAACAGAACTGTGGGGACGCAGACAGAGAGCACAAGCCGGGAATGGAAAGACCGGTGCAAGCGAGGTAGGAGTACATCAGGCAAATCCGGTGTGCAATCCGAAGACGTGATGCGGATCGAAAAGAAGTAGAGAAGTGTGTGAGCTGGCTGCCAAGAAAAGCCGCTATTGTTTACAGGATACCCGTACCGTAAACCGACACAGGTGGATGAGGAGAGAATCCTAAGGCCGACGGGAGAAGCATTGTTAAGGAACTCGGCAAAATGACTCCGTAACTTCGGGAGAAGGAGTGCCATGCGAATGGCCGCAGAGAATTGGCCCAAAGCAACTGTTTAGCAAAAACACAGGTCTATGCGAAACCGGAAGGTGAGGTATATGGGCTGACGCCTGCCCGGTGCTGGAAGGTTAAGGGGAGAGGTTAGCGTAAGCGAAGGTTTGAACTTAAGCCCCAGTAAACGGCGGCCGTAACTATAACGGTCCTAAGGTAGCGAAATTCCTTGTCAGGTAAGTTCTGACCCGCACGAAAGGCGTAATGATTTGGGCACTGTCTCGACAATGCACCCGGTGAAATTGAAATACCAGTGAAGATGCTGGTTACCTGCGCCAGGACGGAAAGACCCCATGGAGCTTTACTCTAGCTTGATACTGGGATTCGATATTGCATGTACAGGATAGGTGGGAGACTATGAAGTAGTGACGCTAGTTGCTATGGAGTCGCTGTTGGGATACCACCCTTGCAGTATTGGGTTTCTAACCAGCGGCCGTGATCCGGCTGGGGGACAATGTCAGGTGGGGAGTTTGACTGGGGCGGTCGCCTCCGAAAGGGTATCGGAGGCGCTCAAAGGTTCCCTCAGAATGGTTGGAAACCATTCGAAGAGTGCAAAGGCAGAAGGGAGCTTGACTGCGACACCGACGGGTGGAGCAGGTACGAAAAATAGGACTTAGTGATCCGGTGGTATAAAGTGGGATTGCCATCGCTCAACGGATAAAAGCTACCCTGGGGATAACAGGCTTATCACTCCCAAGAGTTCACATCGACGGAGTGGTTTGGCACCTCGATGTCGGCTCATCGCATCCTGGGGCTGTAGTCGGTCCCAAAGGGTTGGGCTGTTCGCCCATTAAAGCGGTACGCGAGCTGGGTTCAGAACGTCGTGAGACAGTTCGGTCCCTATCCGGCGTGGGCGTAGGATATTTGAGAGGAGCTGCCCTTAGTACGAGAGGACCGGGATGGACAGGCCGCTGGTGTATCTGTTGTAGTGCCAAGTGCATAGCAGAGTAGCCAAGCCGGGAAGGGATAAACGCTGAAGGCATCTAAGCGTGAAGCCCCCCTCAAGATGAGATATCCCATAACGTCAAGTTAGTAAGACCCCTTGAAGACGACGAGGTAGATAGGGCAGAGGTGGAAGTGTGGCAACACATGGAGCTGACTGTTACTAATAGGTCGAGGGCATAACCAAAGCGGAGATAGGCAATGGATGAAAAAAGATTCTTTGTATGTAGTTTTCAGGGTATAACCTGAATTAAAAAGTGGCCCAGTGGCTCAGTTGGTTAGAGCGCCGCCCTGTCACGGCGGAGGTCGAGAGTTCGAGTCTCTTCTGGGTCGTTATGGGGTCTTAGCTCAGCTGGGAGAGCATCTGCCTTACAAGCAGAGGGTCATAGGTTCGAGCCCTATAGGCCCCACTTTAAAAAAATAAGGATGGATTCCCGAGTGGCCAAAGGGGACAGACTGTAAATCTGCTGCAAATTGCTTCGGTGGTTCGAATCCACCTCCATCCATTTAATTATACTTCTGAATATACATTATAAAAGAAGTAAACACGCCGATGTGGCTCAATTGGCAGAGCAGCTGATTTGTAATCAGCAGGTTATCGGTTCGAGTCCGATCATCGGCTTGATCTCAATAGAGATAATTAATTTCATATCGCGGGATGGAGCAGTCTGGAAGCTCGTCGGGCTCATAACCCGAAGGTCGCAGGTTCAAATCCTGCTCCCGCAATTTACACAAGTATATTGTGTATAAGCCCAGATAGCTCAGTTGGTAGAGCAGAGGACTGAAAATCCTCGTGTCGCTGGTTCGATTCCGGCTCTGGGCATTTTCCTTGTAATTAAAAGGAATATAATTGAATAAGGGCGTGTAGCTCAGTTGGTAGAGCACTTGACTTTTAATCAAGTTGTCCGGGGTTCGAATCCCCGCACGCTCACTGTGAATGATAGCGGGAATACTATGATTGAATAGTGTTCCCGTTATTTGTATTGGCGGCATGTTACCGTTTGGCGATATAGAATCATTTTAGTAGACATAAACTTTTTTAGTGTCTACTGTTTTTACTTGCAAAAAATGGTCAGAAAATTATATAATATGGATATTGGTACTGGATATGAGCTCATATGGATGAATCATCATATGGATATGGTGCAAAACACAGTCGTTTGCCCTTCGGAAGAGGAATAAACAGAGTATATAAAAATATATTATGTGTAAGAAGGATGAAATGATGTTATGAAAGTTATTATTGCAGATTACGATGAAGAAGCTATCCGTCTTTTTGAAGAACAATGCAAACAATTTTCATATGTAGAGCTGAGCGGGAAGTTTAATGATTCTGCGGAAACGCTTAAATATGTTTCCAGACATAGAGTGGAAGCGGCTTTTATAAATATCGAATTAAATGGTATGGACGGACTTCAGCTCGGAGAAAAGTTACGGGAATTAAATCCTAAAATAGTTCTTGTATTTTTTATAGAACATACAGAATATATATTGGAGGCACTTCGGATAAAAGCGGATGGTTATATGATCAGGCCGTATACTATGGAAGATTTAACATGGACTATGGGAAATGCAAAACTTCTCAGTCGGCGACAGAAGAAGCCGGCATATATTAGGACATTTGGCCGATTCGACTTATTTATTAATGGAGAACTTGTGATATTTTCCAATAAAAAGGCAAAAGAACTGCTTGCGTTATGTGTGGACAATAAAGGCGGAGTTGTGACAATGGAAGAAGCCGTTGACAAACTCTGGGAGAATCGTTTGTACGATGAAAAGGTAAAAAATCTGTATCGCAGGGCGGTTATGGATTTGAATAAGATATTCAGTACATATGGGATTAAAGATGTATTTGTTAAGAAACGGGCTGCCTGTTGGATTAATTATGCCAATGTGGACTGTGATTATTATATGTGGATAGAAGAAAATATATTATCCGGTACAGGGAAAAGTGTTAGAAGCGGCATTGATACCCGGGGGGTATATGACGGAGTATTCATGGGCTGAAGAAACAAATGCCCGAATCAACAGGTATAAATTCAGGGAAGATAACTAAAAACAGAGAAAAAGTAAAACCGATTTATTGTAGAAATTATTAAAATTTCGACAATAGATCGGTTTTTCACATATAGTGGATTATTAATGCGGAAAATGTGAAAAAGTAAAAATATAATAGCTTGAAAAAGGAGAAAATGGCAAGTTATTCACACTTTGTTAACGTATGATTTTATATGCTGTTGAAAAGATGGAGCTATTTTGCATTATTTAGAAAAAATATGTAAGGGGAGTGATGAATTTAGTGAAATGATGTCAAATACTCCATTGATTTTATATAGATTGATGCAGGGTTAATAGGAATATAAATAATTCTGTAAATAAGCAAGAAAGGAAAGATAGTGACTATGAGGAAAAAGAAAAATAGTAAACTGCGTTCAGCGCTGGCGATTTTTCTTGCCGGGGCTATGGTGCTCGGAATGATACCCGGTGGTATGGGACAAGTCTATGCCTCAGATTCGACTCCGACTCCGGCGGTAGCGTTTGATGAAACCTCTGTGTCAGATCCGTCTACTGTGGATACTTGGAATCAGGTTGTAAAAGATTCGACAGAAAACATCGGACGTATCTGGACAGATAAAACAGTACTCACAGAGGATATTCAGCTTGAGGGCGGAAGCAGACCAAGTGTCAAAAAAGGCGATTCTGATTTCTTAGTTGGATTATCGGCATTGTCATCTACATCGAATACAGTAAAGACGGTTAGCAGACCGTTGGATATCGTACTGGTAGTAGACACGTCAGGTTCTATGGAAAATTCACCGCATATGGGAACTAGGCCTGAGAGTGAGCGATATCGATATGAAGAGATATATGCAGGAAATCTTAGTGAAACAGAAGATCAAGAATATTACACAAAGGATGGAGGCAAAATTACTTCTGAAGGTCAAAAAATTCTGTTTTGGTGGGAATTTACGCACTGGGAATTAAATGGACAAACGGTCGAGCCGAAGATATCCGCAGAAGATTCCAATCCAAATCACATCCAATTTTACGAGAGAAGAGATTTGGGAACAAATATTACGAAGCTGCAAGCTCTGCAAAATGCAGTAAATAACTTTGTGGAACAAACAGCTAAAATGAATGATTCCATTGATGATATAAAATTACAGCATCGAGTTTCCCTTGTAAAATTTGCAAGTGATGAAAGTGACAACATTGGAAATGATTTTATAAATAACAATTATAATCGTTCACAAATTGTAACGGAATTAAAGTCTTACACAACGAAAAATATTTCGGACTTGACCTCAACAGTGAATAGTCTGATTGCAGCAGGAGCAACTCGCGCAGATTTTGGATTGAATCAGGCGCAGAGAGCATTTCAGCTTGGAGGAACCAGAGAAGGGGCGCAGAAAGTTGTCGTTTTCTTCACAGATGGTCAGCCGACGTCGAATAGTGACTGGAGTAACAGTGTTGCAGCTGCCGCCATTACGAACGCAAAAGAGTTGAAGGATGCGAATGCTTTGATCTACAGTATCGGCGTGTTCCGGGATGCGAATCCGAACGATACAAATACAAGCGCTGGTAACTTTAACGGATATATGCATGCGGTTTCTAGCAACTATCCGGATGCGACTGCTACAAGCAGTACACGACCTAATCGCTATTCTTGTACATTAGGAAAACGCACAGATAATTCTGATTATTATAAAGCGGCAACGGATGCAGATGAATTGAATAATATATTTAATGAGATTTCATCGGATTTGGAAACAGGATTTGGTTTTCCGACACAGACAGAAGGGTATGATCCGGGTAAGGTAGGATATATTACATTTACCGATCAGCTCGGCGAATATATGCAGGTGGATGAATTTAAGAGTTTGGTCTTTGCAGATCAGATATTCGATCCGGTAGGAGAACCGGTTACTGAAAACGGTGTTACTACATATAAATATGAAGGAAGTGCAACAGGAGATACAGAACTTTATCCGAACGGTAATGTAAAAGATATTATCGTTCAGGTGAAGAAAGGGGCAGACCTGAAAACCGGTGATACAGTTACAGTACAGATTCCGGCAGGTTTGATCCCGCTTCGTCACTTTACGTTAGATACAGACAGTGACGGAAATAAAACGCTGGATATACAGGAGGCATATCCGCTCCGTATCTTCTATGGTGTCAGCATCAAGCCGGAGGTCCGGGAAAGAATTGCCGACGGACTAAACCCGAATGATGCAGATGACGAGGCGCTTCAGCAATATCTGAACGCTCATAATGAGAATGGAGTTCCGTATTTCTATTCAAACTATTATAACGGACAATACATAGATCCGAATGGAAAGACATTGGGCAATACGACTGCTTCTTTCCAACCGGCAAAGAAAAATACATTTTATTATTTTACAGAAGATACTCCGATTTATACAGATAAAGATTGTACAATGGCAGTAAAGAACGAGCCGAGTGCGGATCAGACGTATTATTATAAGAGACCGTATGTGCAGTTAAACGGAGGTCAGGTTGAAGAAATCGACGGCAAGGTAGCCTTTACGGGATCAAACTTCCAGCAGGCAAGTGCGAACTTCGGTATAAATGACAAGGGAGAATACTTTATCAAGTCCGGTTCTGCACGATTGACAAGAATCGATGCGTTGATAGATGATAAAACAGAGAACATAACAAATACGGCGGATGTAGTGATCGATCCGATTTGGGATAATATCAATAATCCCGATTACTTAAATGTTTATCTGGGAAATAACGGAAGGCTTGCGCTTGAGCTTCCGGGCGCTCTTGCAATCAGCAAAGATGCCCGCGTGGCAGCGAATAAAAATCTGAATGCGGATGAAATATTAAAAGGTAAAAAGTTCACATTTGAGATCAGTATTCCGTCTATGAAGGGAAAAACAGTCAAAGCGGAAGTACGAAATGCGCAAAATGAAATTCAGGGAAAAGCATTTGAACTGGAATTTGATAAGACCGGAGCTGCCAAGTATCAGATTAAAGATGACGAAACGCTGTATATTCATGGATTGGATAAAGATGCGCAATATACCGTAACCGAAAAAGAACTGCCGAAAGGATTTGAACTGACGGCAGTTGATAAAAAGGCGGACGCAAAAGAGGCGGCTGGAACGATCGTTTTAGGAAAATCTGTAAAACATGTGTTTGAAAATACATATGACGTAGATGAAATCACGCTTGCCGAAACTGATTTCGCAAGTTATGAGAAACAGTTTGACCGGTGGGATATTGCAGATAAGTTCCGAATCGAATTGATTCCGACAACAGAAGGAGCTCCGCTTCCGAATGGAGCTGCTGATGGTAAAAAAGGCGTTGAGGTAACAGAAAAAAATTCATCAGGAAACTTCGGAGAGATCACATTTTCTCATCCCGGAGTATATGAATATGAAATTCAGGAGAAACAGCCGGCAAGTGCAATACCGGGAGTTATATATTCTCTGGCATCCTATACATATCGGGTAACGGTGACCGATAATGGAGACGGAACATTATCCGCTGTGGCAGAAATGGAAAAAACGGCTAATGACGACGGGGCGTCAGTAGGAAATACGCCGATTCCGGTTGAGAATAAAACAGCGGTATTTGTAAATGATTTCCATGCAGATTCCGCAACGACATCTATACTTGCAAAAAAAGTGTATGCAGATGAAAGCGGAGCGAATCCGTTGAAAAACGGAATGTTTGAATTTAAACTCAAAGCGACCGGAGACAACGCAGAGCAGGCGCCAATGCCGACCGGAGAGAAGGATGAAAATGGTTATATCCATGTAGTCAACGTCGGAACAGGAATTACATTCGGTAACATGGTGTTTACAGAGGAGAATGTCAGTGATACACCGTGGACGTATGAAATTGCAGAAGTGATTCCGGAAACTGCGGTTAATAATGGAGACGGAACTTATACTTTAAACGGTATAACTTATAAGGCACAAACATATTCCGTATCTATTATGGCAAAGGCACAAGGTTCAGGCGAGGATGCGTATATTGTCATAGAAAAGACATACAGCAAAGCAGAAGGAGCAGTTGCTGAAGATCAGGTTGTATTCAACAACAGTTATGAACCGAAGCCTATAGTACTTCCGGGTGAGGGAGAATCAGCGGTACAGGGAAGAAAAACTTTAGTCGGACGCGATTCTCTTGTGGATGAAGAGTTCTCCTTTACATTGAGTGCTGCAAATACCGCAGCAAGAACCGGTCTTAAAGAAAATTTCATTATCTTCAATGGAGATACGGCTCAGGATACGATGCAAAAAACGGTGAACGGACTGACGAATAATCAGGCTGCAACATTTGATTTTGACAGTATCGAGTTCAAACGTCCGGGAACATATGTATTTAGTGTAGTAGAAAATGCCCCGGAAAACGGAAACGGAATGGTATATGACCGACATACAGCAAGAGTACGGGTTATTGTGACAGATGAGAACGGAGAATTAAAGGCAGAAACAGCTTACTATAACGGTGAAGGCGCAGATACTGATGCGGCTGCATTTGTCAATCTGTATACAGCGTCTGCAACTTACGGAACAGGCGCGGAACTGATTGTAGAAAAGACGTTATCCGGCCGTGCTCTGAAAGCGGGCGAATTTACATTTAAAATCGAGGCGGCAGACAGTGATACTGTAAATGCTGAGACAGCGGATGCTAAATTGTCAGATTCTGACAGAGAATTTACAAACACATCAGGAGCGGCAGACGGTGTTGCATCTCGGATCTTTGACAAATTGTCAGGGGTGACCTTTACACAGGATGATGCAGGAAAGACGTTCAGCTACGTTCTTTCAGAGGCAGCAGGAAATTTACCGGGAGTTACATACTCAAAGGACACATATCGCTTTGATATTACGGTAGTAGATAACGGCGACGGAACGATGCATACAGAAACGAAAGTTACAATGCAGGGAGATGGTGTGACAGCAGAAGCTCATCATGATAGTTCAGACGGAAGAGATACGATAGTAGCAGGTTTTACGAACGGATATCATGCAGACAGCGTGGAAGTAGACTTCACAGAAGCGGCAGCATTGTTCCACAAACGACTGGTTGGACGCGACTGGAAAGAAGATGATTCGTTTACATTCAATCTTACGGCAGAAGATGGAACTCCAATGCCGAAAGATACGGAAGGCAATGATGTAACAAGCGTTACTGTATCACAGAAAGGCGGAACGGAAGATGGTACGGATGTACCGTTTGGATTCGGAAAGGTCACATATGATACAGTCGGAAAGTATTCCTACACTGTTACAGAAGAGAATGCAGGACAAACCATTAACGGAGTGACTTATAGTAAGAATGAGGCAAAAATAATAGTTGATGTTTCTGATCCGGGAAATGGGCAGTTGACCGCAAATATACAGTCCTATAGTACGATATTTATTAATGAATACGGCGCTTCTCTGAACCTCGGAGCGGCAGGCGGACTTGCAATTACAAAAACAGTGACAGGTCATGCATTAGCGAAAGAGCAGTTTGAATTTAAGGTAAAAGCGGTTAAGACAGACACTGCTACAGCAGATGAAGCGGCAGAACTCTTTGGATTTAAAGAGGGAGAGACAGAGGTTACATTTAAGAACAACGAAGCGGCGGCAGATGGACAAACTGTAACCATGTTAAAAACAGATACGAACTTTACGTTGAAGAATCTGGGTAAAGTATACAAATATGAAGTATCGGAAATGAATGATAAGAAACCGGGATATACATACGATGATACTGTTTATACAGTAGAATTATGGGTAACAGATGATGGAGACGGAACATTAACGCTTCATACAAAGGTGACAGATGAAAAAGGCAGTGTCATAAGCGAAGAGACAAGCAATGAAACAGATCAAAAGCAGACTGTTCTCGCATTCAACAACAGCTATGCCGGAAGCGGTGTTCTTGACGGATCAGCAAATCTTGCAGGAACAAAGAAGATGGATGGTCCATGGGAAGCAACCGACAAAGATTTATCTGGATTCCAGTTTACTATCACAGGCGGAGACGAAGCAACGAATGCGGCAATTACAGCAGGCACAGTTGTATTACCGCAGAGTGTAACGGCAACTTCTGATGCAGACGGCAACTTCAACTTTGGAGATATTACCTTTAATGAGAAGGGAACTTACAAATTCACAGTCAGTGAAGTTGTACCGGCAGAGGGAGACAAGATTCCGGGAGTTGCCTATAATGCAGAGACGGTTACGATTATCGTTAATGTTACGGATAATGATGACGGAACATTAACAGCGGCGCTGGCAGAAGGATCACAGGAATTAATATTTACGAATACTTATGCAACAACGCAGGATGCAACATTTACGCCATCCGTAGTGAAGGAGGTAAAGGGGCTTAATGCGAAAGAGATCTTTACATTCAAGCTGAGCGCAGCCGATGAAGTAACGAAGGCGGCGATTGACAGTGGAACACTGACCGGAATTGGAACGACGGCAGATCTATACAGCTCAGAGAAAACGACAACTAAACTGATTCCAAAGGATGGAACAGAGCAAGTAGACTTTAATGCGCTGACATTTAAGAAAGCCGGAACTTATAAGTTTACCGTTCAAGAGACCAATGCAAATGCACCGACAGGATGGACGTATGATTCTCATACATATGAGATTATTATTAAAGTAACAGACCAGGATTCTGTATTGAAGGCAACACAAGAGATCAATGCTGACGGGGTGACCAATTCACAAATCTTCATCAATAAATTTGAAGCATCGACAACTTACGGTGATGAAGGCGGACTGAATGTTACAAAGACATTGAATGGACGTACACTTGCAGCAGATATGTTTGATTTCACAATTACCGGTGAAGCAACTGACAGTGTAACTGCAGAAGAAGCAGAAGCAAAACTTGCAGAGACTGATAAGAGCTTTAAGAATACTGCACCAGGCAAAGACGATGTCGCGGTGATGAGTAAGCTTAGTGACGTGAAGTTTGATGAAACAGACATTGGTAAGACATATCAATACTCCGTTCGCGAGGCAGCAGGCACCGATACAAAGTATACGTATGATCAAGTATCAGCGACCGTTGCAATTACGGTACAGGAGAAAGACGGAGAGCTGTATACGGTAACAACCGTAACCAAGGGAGACGATAGTAAGGAATATAGTTCGGCAGAAAGTAAAGCTACAGCAGTAGCGCCGTTCGTAAACAGCTATACACCGGATATCGTAACCATTGAGCCGGGAGCATTTGCCGGAAAGGTAACGAAAGTTCTGAAAGGAAACCGTGACACAGGTTTAGCGGCAGGTGAATTCAATTTCCAAATGAAGATTACACCGGCAGATGATACAAGCAGCATGGACAATGTTGTACTTCCGGAGGGAGCAGTTGGAGATACAATCACATCGGCAAACGCGGCAGACGGTTCTGTAAGCTTCGGAAATATTCAGTTCAAAGCGGCAGGAAACTATCATGTAGAGATTACGGAAGTAGTTCCGGAATATGCTGATCCGAATATGACGTATGACAAGCATACCTTTAGCTATGACATTGCAGTGACTTATAATGCGGCGGAGGGAACGTTGTCAGCGAAAGTCGCGGATGGAAGTCAAGCAGGAAGCGCGACATTTACTAATATTTACGAGGCGGAAGACGCGAAGGATGTTATTAACACAGAAGAGCCGGCCACGTCCGTAAATGGCAAGATTGTCGGTGTCGGCGATCAGTTGACTTATACTATCGACTGGGTAAATAATGCAGTAGATGAAACAGGCGCTCCTGCGAAAGCGGAGGTGAAGATCACAGATATTGTACCGAAAGGTACGGAATATGTAAGCGCAGATACGAATGGAGTTTATGAAGAGACTTCAAAGACAATCACCTGGACGCTTGGCGAGCAGGAAGCAGGAGCTTTCGGAACGGTAAGCTTTGTAGTAAAAGTGCTTGACAGCGCAGGCGGAACAGCGGTAGAAAATACGGCAGAGATTACCATTGGAGACAACGATCCAAATCAGACCAATACAGTTACCACGAACGTTCCGGGCAAAGATTCTGTAGTAGAAGGCGACGGAGAATTACAGGTCGGCAAGGTTTTGACCTATACCATTTCCTATAAGAACCCGGAAATTGAAGCGGCGACAGTTATCATTACAGACAGCATTCCGGAAGGTCTTGATTATGTAGACGACAGCGCGGGCGAATATGCATCGTATAACGCAGAGACACGTATGCTGACATGGAAGATTGCAGATGTTCAGCCAGGAGCAGACGGAACGGTTACATTTGATGCTAGAGTAAATGAAAGCGCCGAGACAGTAGTTGAGAACAAAGCGACGATCCAGATCGGCGAAAATGGACCTGAATATGAGACGGATACCGATCGGAAAGAGATTCCGAAAGATGGAAATCTTTCCATCAGTAAAACCATCGTACTGACAGAAGGTCAGGGCACAGGGATCGACAAAGAGAAAGAGTTTACATTTATAGTAGCGCTTAAGGATGCCAAAGGTACGGCATTGACGAAAGAATATGCTTACGCCGTAACAGGCGAAAGCGGAGAGGAAATCAAGAAAGGTAATGCTGCAGACGGTACCGAGATTTCCTTCCAGCATGGACAGAAGGCAGTGATTACCGGACTTCCGGCTGGCGCGCAGTATACGGTAACTGAAAAAGAAGTTGACGGATACACCACAACTGTAAACGGAAACGCCGGCAATGCGGCAAGCGGTACGATTACTTCAAATACAACTGCAGAAGCAAACTTTACGAATACGTACAGCGTGGCAGGAAGTCTTAGCGGAAGCGAAGCGCTTAAAGTGACGAAGGAACTGACAGGAAGAAAATGGCTTGATACAGATACGTTTAGCTATACGTTGACGGCGCGGATGAAGCGACAGTGGAAGCCATTGAGAATGGATTTATCACGCTTCCGGAAAATGCAGGCGGACTTGAGATTACAAAAGCATCTGCAGGACATCAGGCGGCATTTGGAGATATCCAATTTACGATCGCCGGAACGTTCAAGTTCAATGTTACGGAGCAGCCAAGCGGTATCGCCGGTATTACGGACGATCAGGAAGCGGAAAGAACTGTGGTTGTGAAAGTGACAGACAAGAAAAACGGAACGCTCGAAGCAGCCGTTGTCGAAGGCGAGAGTGAGAATCTGACCTTTATCAATACATATGGCGCAGGCACAGGAGACGAGGATATCGCGGCGAAGATCGAGGCGTCGAAGAAACTGACCGGACGTGATATGAAGGCGAATGAGTTCCGATTTGAAATTGTGACAAGAGCGGCAGAAAATCCGGAAGGATTCAAGGAAACTTTCGCAGCGGCAGGAACGAATACAGAAGCTGCGGAAGGAGCGGAAGGAGCAGTAAAATTTGCAGGAAATGACGGCGCTCTGACGTATACGACGGAGTCGCTTGATCAGGCAGTAAAAGACGGATATGCCGTAAAATCTGAAAATGATGACGGTTCGGATGTATGGACGGTCAGCTATACCGCAAGAGAGATAACAGACAAACTTCCGGGCGGAGTAACCGCAGTAGAAGGAAAGACGTCTTTCGACTTTACGGTCGTAGTGACAGATCGTACAGATGGAACATTAACTGCACAAGTACAGCTTCCGGAAGGCGGTATTGTATTTGAAAATGCTTATACTGCCGAAGACACAGAGGTCAATACAGATCCTGCGGACGCAAAATCATACTTTAATAAAGTGCTGACAGGGCGCGGTTGGTTAGGAACAGACGAGTTTACATTTACCATTACGCCGCAGGATGGCGCGCCGGCGGCGGAAGACGCGGCGGCAGACGGTACGAAAACAGTAACAGTAACGTCTGACAGTGCAAAAGCAGGAGAAGCTGTTCTGTTTGGTTTCGGAAAGATCCGGTTTACAGATGAGGATATGAACGGAGCTGCCGCAGGACAGGATGGAACAAGGACGAAAGAATTCCGTTACACAGTGAAAGAAAATCCGCTTCCGGATGGAAAGATGACGGGAGTGACGATCGACGGACATGAGGCGACATTGAAGATCACAGTATCGGATAACCTGGAAGGTAAATTGGAAGTAACAAACATCGCCTCCGAAAACGGAACATTTACAAATGAGTACAAATCCCAGCTTGATTATGCGGCGGCAGGAGGACTGCAGATCACGAAGGCGCTGAACGGAAGAGATATGGAAAAAGATCAGTTCACCTTTACAGTGACGCCGAAAGCGACGGAAGGAAGCACGACTGCGGAAGAAGCGGCGGAAAAATTCGGACTTGCGAATGCGGCAAATACATATAAGAATGAAGCCGCAGAAGCAGGCGCAGTGACGACGATCAACGTACTCGACGGAAAGAACGTTACATTTACGCAGGCAGACGCAGGCAAGACGTTTACCTATGAAGCGGCGGAGACGGCGGGAACAAATACAGCTTATACGTATGATACAGATGTAAGAACCGTAACAGTCAAAGTAAAAGATAATAACAATTCGACGCTGACGGTAACGACACGGGTTACGAAAGTAAAAGACGGTCAGGAAGTGATCGTGGACGAGCAGGAAGTAACAACAGGAGAAGTCGGTCAGAAAAAAGCGACTATATCGTTTGTAAATACATACAACGACGAACCGGTCGAGCTTGGCGGAGAAGGAAGCGTGAAGATCAACGCGACAAAGACGCTGGCAAACAGACCGCTGACAGACGGAGAATTTACGTTTAGAATATTTGATAAAAAAGGAAATCCGGTTGTCGGCAAAGACGCCGAGGCGACAGGTACGAACGCGGCGGACGGAAGCATTACGTTTGCTCCGGTAAGCTACGATACAGACAGACTAATGGCAGATGTGAAAGCAGGAATCGCATTCGTAGACAAAAAGTCTCAGGCTCCGGCATATGTCTACACATATGACTATACGGTGACGGAAGACAACCCGTCCGGCGGAGTGACAGGTATTGCGACGACATTTGCGATCCAGGTGATCGTTACAGACCGCGGCGACGGAACGCTGGCGATCGAAGTGAAATATCCTGACGGAAAAGATTCGCTTCCGTTTGAGAATGTATACGGCAAGTCTGCAAATGCAGAGATCGCGCTGAACGGAAAGAAAGTATATGAGAAAGAATCCGTCAACGCGCCGGATATAGCAGGAAAGTATACATTTACGATCACAGGAACAGATGAACTTGGAAATCCTGCGCCGATGCCTGTAAAAGACGGCAAAGTCGTGACAGAGACGACGAACGATGCGGCAGGAAATATCGATTTCGGAAAACTTGTCTATACGATGGAAAATGTATTTGGTTCAGCGGAAAGTCAGGATGAGCAGACAAATGCAAATCAGGATGTGGAAGCAGGAGAAGACCCGGCGGATACAAATCAGAATGCGGAAGCAGGACAAGACCCGGCGGCAGCCGATACAGCGGAAGATAAGACGGCGGCAGAAGATGCGGCAGACGCGGCAGAAAACGCGGCGTCAGAAGAAACGGCGGGAGACGGAACAGAAGGAACGAAAGCGCCGGAAACAGATGAAACAGACATTGAAGCAAACGGCGGATCGAACGCCGGATCAAGCGGAGAAGATCAGGACAAAGAAGCGGCAGGAGCGGCTTCGGCGGACGGCGGAAACGTCGTTGATCAAGCCGGAACAATGAACGCGCAAGAAGCAGGTCAGGCGAACAGATTCAGCGAGCCTCGGACAAAAGTTTATACTTATAGAGTGACAGAGTCCGGCAGCATGGCGGGCGTGACGAACGATTTGGCGGCTGCGGAAGGAAAGACGTTTACAGTAACCGTGACAGACAACGGCGACGGAACGATCAGCGCCGTTTCCTCATGGCAGAATGATTTCGCATTTGAGTTTACAAACACATACCGTGTAAATCCGACAGATTACAGTGTGAATGAACATATCAGCATCAAAAAAGAGCTGACTGGACGTGATCTGCACGAGGGAGAATTTACATTTGAACTCATCGATGAGTCCGGAAATGTTGTGGCTTCGGCAGTGAATGAGGCGGACGGAACGGTTCGTTTCGGAGCTCTGCATTACACAGAAGCAGGCACATACAATTATGTGATCCGCGAGGCGGAAGGTACAGCCGGAGGCGTACAATACGATTCGGCAGAGCATACGGTGACTGTCATTGTGACAGATAACGGCGACGGTACATTGAGCGCGAAAGCAGAGACGAAGAGCGGAGAAGATATGAACGGCATCGTATTCCGAAATATCTACGAAGCTCGTCCGGCGTCGGTAACGCTCGGAGCTTCCAAGACTTATAAGGGAGCGGAGCTGAAAGACAAACAGTTTACGTTCGTGCTCAAAGACAAGGATGGAAACGTTGTGTTTGAAGCGAAGAACGGCGCAGACGGACAGGTTATGTTTGAGACGCTGATCTATGACCGGGCGGGCGTATATGAATACACAATTTCTGAGAAAAATGATGGGCAGAAAAATGTAACATACGACGAAACCGTATACAATGTAACGATTACGGTTACAGACAACGGAAAAGGCAATTTGATCGCAGAGGCGGTATACGGAGACGGCAGGACGCCGCAATTCGTTAATACATATGTGAAACCCCAAAATTCGGTGAAACCGGAACAGCCGACCCCGACTGTAAAACCACAGAATCCGGGAGCGGTGCAGACCGGAGATCATAATTCGTTTGCGGGAACGCTGGGAATGGCGGCGCTTGCTTTAGCGGTGGCAGCAGGTGTTATGATCAGAAGAAAGAAAAAATCATAAAATAACGTGATTTTGGAAATGAGAGCAGCGGCAGAGGATGCCGCTGCTTTTTTGTATATAGCCATAGTCAATCATAAAGCTCTGTGTTAGAATAAAGCAGTGATATGACGATGTAAAGAAACAAGAGAAAAGAACCGATGTACAGAGGACAGGGTGACCGGAGGGATATGATGGAGCATTTATATAGAAAATTAAAGGAATATGCGAACACGGGTTATTATCCGTTTCATATGCCGGGGCATAAAAGGAATACTGCGCTGATTGGATCAGAACTTCCATATGAACTGGATATCACAGAAATCGACGGATTTGACGATCTTCATCATTCGGAGGGGATACTGAAGGAACTGCAGGAGTATGCGGCGTGCGTATATCATGCGGAGGAAACGCATTACCTTGTGAACGGGAGCACAGTCGGGCTGCTGAGTGCGGTTATGGGAAGCACAAACTCGGGAGATTGTATTTTAATGGCAAGAAACTGTCATAAATCGGTCTATAACGCAGTCTTTATGAACCAACTTCATCCGATTTATATTTATCCTGAAAACGGAGCAATAAATCCCGGTGAAGTTAAGCGGATTCTTGAGGAAAATCCGAATGTGAAGAGTGTTGTCATTACATCTCCGACGTATGAAGGCGTTGTTTCGGATGTTGAGCGGATTGCCGGAATTGTTCATGAAAAGGGCATTCCATTGATCATGGATGAGGCGCATGGGGCACATTTCGGGTTCCATCCGTATTTTCCAAAGAACAGTAATACTTTAGGGGCAGATATCGTTATTCATAGTCTGCACAAGACGCTTCCGTCGTTGACTCAGACTGCGCTGCTTCATATGAATGGAGAGCTGGCTAACAGAACGGATATCAGAGAGTACGTCCATATGCTTCAATCGAGCAGTCCGTCATATATACTTATGGCAGGAATAGACGAGTGTGTTCGTTTCGTGGGAGAGAGAAGCTCAGATGTTTTTGACAATTATGTGAAGCGTCTGGAATCTGTAAGAAAGAGAATAAGCAGGCTTTCTGTGTTGAAACTGATTGAGACGGAGAAGTATGACAGGTCGAAGATAGTAACTGCGGTTGGGAATCATGGCGATGAAGACATAAATAGGTTTACAGGAAAACAATTATATGATGTTTTGAAAGATAAATATTTACTACAACCGGAGATGGCATCAGGCTCATACGTTGTTTTGATGACTTCGCCGGCAGATACAGACGAAGGGATGGAGCGCCTTGTGTCTGCATTGGAAGAAATTGACGGCGAACTTGCAAAAAGAGATAAGTATGAAAGAAATAATTCTCTGGCGCGATATATAGTGCAGGATTCAGATACATATCAATATATATTGAAGGACAAGAAAGAACGGGATCATCAGAAGAATATATATATCTATAGTCCGAGCGAGACGAAACGACAGCGTTTAAAAAAGGGATGCGAATCTGTTGAATGGAAAATGTGCGGCGGAAAGGTCGCGGCAGAATATGCCTATATTTATCCACCGGGGATCCCGCTGATCGTTCCGGGAGAACGGATCTCAGAGAAAATAGCGGAAGAGATGTCCGAGTATGAAAAAATGGGATTTCGGATTGAGGGAACAAAGGTGAAAGGAAAGATTGAGGTATTGATAAATGGGTAAAATTTATTGTGTGATGGGAAAGAGTTCTTCGGGAAAGGATACTGTTTATAAAAAGTTAAAAGAGCAATATAAAGAGTTTCGTTTGATTGTTCCCTATACGACCCGTCCGATCAGAGAAGGCGAAAAAGACGGCGTCGAATATTATTTTGTGGATCCGGAACAGTTTCGTGCGATGAAGGAGGACGGGAAGGTGATAGAGTCCCGGTCTTATAACACAAAGTGCGGAATATGGACTTATTTTACTGCGGATGACGGGCAGATCGATCTAAGCGCCGCAGATTATCTTTTGATCGGAACGCTCGTGTCATATCAGGCTTTGCGGGAATATTTCGGAGAGGAGGCGATCGTGCCGGTTTATCTCGAAGTGGAAGACGGACTGCGGCTTGCCCGCGCGCTTGAGCGGGAACGCAGACAGGAGAAGCCGAAATATGCGGAGATGTGCCGCCGTTTTCTTGCGGACGAGGAGGACTTTTCGGAAGAAAATCTTATCAAAAGCGGGATTACAGAGCGGTTTGGCAATGAAGATTTCACAGAGTGTCTGAATAAAATACAAAGATATATTGAAGAAATAAGATAGATTTTATCAGTTTTTATGAGATTTCACTCTTTTGTAATACCTTTTAATTTAAAATTGTAGTACAATAGGAGTATGTCTTGAAAGGGAAACGTCTCCTGAGAGGCATTTTGGAAAATTAATTTTAAGAGTGCAGGTGATATGGATGAGTGGTTTTAAAGACGTAGTAGGACATAAGAATATTATTAAGTACATTCAGAACGCAGTGACTGCGGACGCAGTTTCTCATGCGTATATTTTGAATGGCGAGAGAGGTTCAGGGAAGAAGCTGCTTGCGAATTTGTTTGCCATGAGCCTGCAATGTGAAAACCGGGATGAAGACGGCGACGCCTGTGGAAAATGCCGTTCGTGCAGGCAGGCGGCAGGCGGAAATCAGCCGGATATTATCCGGGTCATGCATGAGAAACCGAATACGATCGGAGTAGGAGATATCCGTACGCAGGTGAATGACGATATTATGATCCGGCCGTACAGCAGCAAATATAAAATCTATATTATAGCAGATGCGGATATGATGAGCGTGGAGGCGCAGAACGCGCTTTTGAAAACAATCGAAGAACCGCCGGAGTATGCCGTTATCATGCTTCTGACGGAGAATGCGGAGACACTTCTTCCGACGATCCGTTCAAGATGTGTTATGATGAAGCTTCGCAATATTAAAGATCAGCTCGTGAAAAAATATCTCATGGAGCAGTTGGAAGTGCCGGATTATAAAGCAGATGTCTGCGTTGCTTTTGCTCAGGGAAATATGGGGAAGGCGATCATCTTGGCAAACTCCGAATATTTCAATGAGATTAAAGAGGAAGTTGTACATTTGCTGAGAAATATCGACGAGATGACAGTTCCGGATCTGATGGAAGCGGTAAAACGCTGCATGATATATAAGATGGAGATCAGCGATTATCTTGATATGATCGCGATATGGTACAGAGATGTGTTGATCTATAAAGCAACAAGAAGTGTGGATCGGGTCGTGTTTTCCGATCAGATGAAATATATTCGGGAGCGGGCGAAGAAGAGCTCATACGAGGGGATTGAAAATATTCTCGATTCTCTTGAAAAGGCAAAGGCAAGAATGAAAGCGAATGTAAATTTTGAGCTGACGATGGAACTGCTCCTGCTGACGATAAAGGAGAATTGACAAAATGGTAAAAGTAATCGGAGTCAGATTTCGTACTGCCGGGAAAATTTATTTTTTTTCTCCCGGACAGTTTGATATTAAGCAAGGCGACAATGTGATCGTGGAAACTGCCCGCGGCGTAGAGTTCGGGCGAGTTGTAAGCGGAGTAAAAGAAGTTGCCGAAGAAGATGTGATCCAGCCGTTGAAATCAGTGATCAGGATTGCGACTGAGCAGGATCAGAAAGTTGTAAATAAAAACAAACAGAAAGAAAAAGAGGCGTTTAAGATCTGCCTTGAAAAAATCCGTAAGCATGGACTGGAAATGAAATTAATCGACGTTGAGTACACTTTTGATGGGAATAAGATATTATTTTATTTCACAGCAGACGGAAGAATTGATTTTAGAGAGCTTGTAAAAGATCTTGCCGCAGTATTTCGCACAAGGATCGAACTTCGTCAGATCGGAGTGCGTGACGAGACGAAGATCCGCGGGGGGATCGGTATCTGCGGGCGGCCGCTTTGCTGCAGCACATATTTGACTGAATTTTCCGCTGTGTCGATTAAGATGGCGAAAGAACAGAATCTGTCTCTGAATCCGACGAAGATATCAGGTGTGTGCGGAAGGCTTATGTGTTGTCTGACGAATGAAGAAGAGACGTATGAGATGCTTAACAGCCAGCTTCCGTCAGTCGGGGATGCGGTTACGACAAAAGACGGACTTACAGGAGTTGTCCATTCATTGAGCGTTCTGCGCAGATTGGTAAAAGTAATCGTAAATTTGGAAAACGATGAGAAAGAGATCAGAGAATATATGGCGGATGAGCTGAAATTTAAACCGAGACGAAAGAAACAGAAAGTTACAAAAGAAGAGATGAAGCAGCTTGCGGAACTTGAAAAGGAGTAGGTAGCGGCATATGAGCGGACAAAAGAAGGGGAAAGAAGCGGTTCTTTTTCCGGGCGAGCGACTGGATGATCTGCAGCTTAACGGTCTTGAATTGATTCAGGATCCGAAGAAATTCTGTTTTGGCGTAGATGCTGTTTTTCTTTCGGATTTTGTGAAAATAAAGGCGGGGGAGCGGGCTCTTGATCTGGGAACAGGGAACGGGATTATACCGATACTGTTGTCTGAAAAGACGCAGGGACGTCATTTTACAGGTCTGGAGATTCAGCCGGAGATGGCAGAGATGGCTCGAAGAAGTGTAGACTATAACGGTTTAGAAGATAAAGTGGATATTGTGACAGGCGACATCAAAGAGGCGGCGGAAATATTTAAGCCGGCCTTTTTTGATGTGATCACGACAAATCCGCCGTACATGATCGCAGATCACGGACTTCGCAATCCGGCGGACGCCAAGGCGATCGCACGGCATGAGGTGCTTTGTTCACTTGATGATATTTTGCGGGAGAGTATGCGCCTTTTGCAGGATAAGGGAAGATTTTATATGATACACCGTCCATTCAGGCTGACGGAGATTATGATTAAAATGAATTATTATAAAATTGAGCCGAAACGGATTCAGTTTATTTATCCGTATCTTGATAAAGAGCCGACGATGGTAATGATAGAAGGCGTACGCGGGGCAAAGCCGCGTATCACGGTAGAACCGCCGCTTGTGATTTATAAATAAAAAGAAATGAAAAGGTAAAATAAATAAGAATTAAAAAGATATAAAAAAGAAATGAAAAAACAAATAAAGAAATAAAAAAATAGACAACAAGAAAAGAAAACAGAAAACAAAAAGAGACGAAGAGAAAAACAGGAGGGAAAGATGGCAGGAACTCTCTATTTGTGTGCGACGCCCATCGGGAATTTAGAAGATATTACATTTCGAGTTCTTCGAGTGCTTCGGGAGGCAGATCTTATCGCGGCGGAAGACACACGTAACAGCATTAGGCTTTTGAATTATTTTGAGATTGAAACGCCGATGACGAGCTACCATGAATACAATAAATTTGATAAAGGAAGAGTGCTTATAGAGAAGCTTTTGGAAGGAAAAGATATTGCGCTTATTACAGACGCGGGAACGCCCGGGATCTCCGATCCGGGAGAAGAGCTTGTACGTATGTGTTATGAAGAAGGGATTACGGTTACTGCTGTTCCCGGAGCTGCGGCGTGTGTGTCTGCACTTACGATCTCGGGACTTCCGACAAGAAGATTTGCGTTTGAAGCTTTTCTGCCATCAGATAAAAAAGAGCGGGAAGCTGTCTTAAGTTGTCTGGAAAAGGAACAGAGGACAATCGTTTTGTATGAAGCTCCGCACCGTCTTATCAAAACATTGAAGATGCTGGGAGAGCGGCTCGGCGACAGGCGGGTAAGCGTATGCCGGGAACTGACAAAACGGCATGAAACTGTGTATAGATCGACTCTTTTGGAAGCGGTTTCTTATTATGAAGAAAATCTTCCGAAAGGGGAGTGCGTTCTTGTAATTGAAGGATTGAGCCGTGAAGAGATCGAGCAGGAAGAGCAAAAGAAGTGGAGTAATCTGTCGATCGAAGAACATATGGAGTATTATCTGTCGCAGGGAATCGATAAAAAAGAAGCGATGAAGAAAACCGCAAAAGATCGAGGAGTGCAGAAAAGAGAAATTTATAACTATCTTGAAAAACTAAAAAGTGGTGAAGGAAACTAAAAAATAACCGATACCGGAGGTTATCCGATATCGGTTATTTTGCCGTCTTTCATAAATACGATCTTTTTGCCTAATGTGCGGGCTTCCAAAGGATCGTTTGTTACATATAAGACGGTAATTTTAAGTTCTTCGTTAATTTCGAGAATATCACAAAGCATCTCTTTTCTTCGTTCAGGATCTTGACGCGCAAAATCTTCGTCTACGAGGAGGACTTTCGGCTGGCAGACAATCGCGCGTCCGAGAGCGACTTTTTGCTTGTCTCTTTCAGAAAGCGCCTTGATCTTCTGCCCCAGAACTCCTGAAATCCCGAGAAGTTTGGCGGCATCGTTTACACGGCTGTCGATAATGTTGCGGGGAAAATCCCTCAGACGCAGACCGAGCGCCATGTTGTCGTAGGCGTTAAAATGCTTGTAAAGCGTATAATTTTGGAACGCCATCGCAAGCCGTCTGTCACGCGGCAAAATATCGTTTAATAATTCATCACTGAGATAAATCTTACCGGAAGTGATATCCTCTAATCCGCCGATCATGCGGAGGATCGTAGATTTTCCGCATCCGCTGGGACCGTGAAGAGTAATGAATTCGCCGTTGTCAACATGAAGACTGACATCATTGACGGAGACGAAACCGTTTGAGTAAATTTTCGATAAGTGTTCTAATGTCACACTTGCCATAAAAACACCTCCATGATCACATTATAGTAATATATTAGCATAAAGCGCCTCGGTCTACAATCCTAAACAAAAACCGATGTTCAAATACCGAACCGACGTTCAAGTCTTAAGCCGAACCATACTCAAATCTTAAATCGGACCGACGTTCAAGTCTTAAGCCGAACCATACTCAAATTTTAAATCGGACCGACGTTCAAGTCTTAAACCGAACCATATTCAAAGCCTTAAATAAAACCGGCACTTAGATGCTGCTCAGGTTATGCGAGGAGGACGCTTGCGGCAAGTCCCGCGAATGTAGCGATAAGCGCACCGGCGAGCGTGTAGCGGGATTTTTTGATTCCGGCAGTCATAAAGTAAACACTCATCGTATAGAAGATTGTCTCTGTACAAGACAGCGAGATCGATGCGATCATACCAAGACGGGAGTCTGTGCCGAATTGTTTGAAAATATCGAGGAGGAGTCCTGTCGCTGCAGACGAAGAGAACATTTTTACGATAGTAAGCGGAACGAGTTCGCCGGGAAAACCGATCCTTCCGGTAAAGTTTTCAAGCAGACCGGAAATGAAATCAAGGAACCCGGAAGCGCGGAGTATTCCGACGGCCGCCATAAGTCCGATAAGCGTCGGCATGATCCGAACGACTGTAAAAAAACCGCTTTTTGCTCCTTTGATAAATGTTTCGTAAACATTGACCTTTGCGGACAGACCGTAAACGATGATGCTTAGTATAAGGAACGGAACAATATAGTTTGAAATATAGACGAGAAGCTGCATAATAAACCTTCCTTTACAGAATGTACGGATTATTTGATTATATGTACGGCAGGAAGATCCATTCCTAAAATAAGAAAAAGCAATGTATATTAAGGCCGGATATAACATAGGATGCAGTAAAAGAAGATTCGGGGGTTATTATGCCGATATGGAAATGTAACGGCAAAGAGAAAGTAAATAATAATCAAAAGAAACGAATATATTTCAAAATTTTGAATCTTTTGCTCGTTATAATACTTGTATTTTCTGTGGCGTCAGTGGGCGGATGCTCAATGGAGAGTAAGCAGGGAGCAAAAGGTGCGAAAAGCGCAGGAAAAAGGCAAAGTGAAGATGCAAGATTTGAAGAATACACGGCGGAACTATTCTGCAAAGAAGTGTCGGCAAATACAGTGAGTCTGCATTATACGCTTAAAGCGCCGGAAAAATATGGGATTGAAGCAACTGACGCTACATTCGGTCAGTTTGAAAGAGAGCCGGAAGCAGTCAAGGCGGCGGCGGAAAATATGCGTCAGGCTCTTCTTGGATTCAACTATGATGATCTTAACGTACAAAATAAGATTACATATGACATTTTAAATTATCGGTTAAAGCTGATGAAAAAGAGCGCGGATTATACAATGTATGAAGAACCGCTCGGGCTTGTAAGCGGAGTGCAGACACAGCTTCCGGTAGTTTTATCAGAATATCGTTTTTATGATAAGGAAGATGTGGAAGTATATCTGGCGCTTGTAAGACAGACGGAAGAATATTTTGAAGAGATCATGATATTTGAAAAGAAAAAGGCAGAGATGGGTTTGTTCATGCCGGATCAGGCGGTGGAAACAGTGATCGGGCAGTGCCGCGCCTTTTTGGAAATGGGGAACGGAAATTACTTGTATTCGACGTTTGCAGATCGAGTGATGGAATTAAATACATTGACAGAGAAAGAAAAAAGTGACTATATACAGGAAAATGCACTTGCAATATCCGATTATGTGTTTCCTGCGTATGAGCGTATGACGGAGGAACTGGAACAGCTCAAAGGATCGGGTAAAAATGAAAAAGGTCTTGTATATTTTCCGAAGGGGAAGGAATATTACGAACTTCTTGCCCGGCAGTCAACCGGTTCAAGACGTTCGGTAGAGGAACTAAAAGATTTGACACGCAGACAGATAAACGAAGATCTTACGGCGATGGAGCAAGTGCTCGGTCTGACAACAAAGGAAGCTAAGGAAGCTGCGGCGGTGATCACAGATAAAAAGGCAGAGCAGATATTGGAACAGTTAAAAGAAGGATCGAAAACTGCGTTTCCGGAACCGCCTCAGACAAAGCTGGAAGTAAAGTATGTTCCGGAGGCAATGGAGGAACATCTAAGTCCTGCGTTTTACATGATACCCGCGATCGATAATTCACAGCAAAACGTGATCTATATTAACAGGGCGCGCATGGGAAACGATATGACGCTTTTTACGACACTTGCTCATGAAGGATATCCGGGACATCTTTATCAGACGATTTATTATGAAAGTACGCATCCTGATCCAATCAGAAGTCTTCTTGATTTCGGCGGATATGTGGAAGGATGGGCGACTTATGCGGAAATGGGCAGTTATTATCTGATGGGGCTTTCCAAAGAGCAGGCGACCCTTTTACAGAAAAACGCCTCTATCATACTGGCGCTTTATGCCCTTGCGGATATCGGAATCCATTATGACGGGTGGAGCGTCGAAGATACGGAAGCATTTTTTAAAAACTACGGGATTACAGATAAAGATGCAGTCGGCGAAATCTATAAGCTGATCCTCGGTTCGCCTGCCAACTATCTGAAATACTATATCGGGTATGTAGAATTCCTTGAATTAAAGAAAATGTGGGTTGACGAGAAAGGAAAAGATTTCTTACAAAAGGAATTTCATTCGGCTGTGCTGAAAATCGGACCTGCGCCGTTTGAAATAGTTGAAGATTATATGTGGAAAATGTAAGAATCAATTCCCTTTCAGTAATCTGTCGATCAGCCTGGAAGCATCGCTTCGTGAAAGCGTTTCCGGATTATAAGAGAGCGCTTCTGCATTGCAAGAGAACGCTTCTGTATTATGAGAAAACGTTTTTTTATTTTTTGTCAGACGTTCAAGAAGAGCAAGCTGTTTTGGTGTGGCAGGCTGAGGCTTCCTGATCTTATATGTAAGCTGCGACGGTTTGAACGTCTTTGGATTGTCAGGTTCAAAATAATGGGAGAGCGTCTGATATAATTTGGCAGTTGCAAGCGCGTCAAAATAAGCGCGGTGGGCTGCCTTATTTTCTATTTTATAATGTTCGCATAAAGCGCTAAGGCTTTTGGATTCTAGTTCGGGATGCACTTTTTTGGCGATTTTTAAAGTATCGATCCCCATTTTTTCAAACGGAAGTCCTTCACGGGCAGCCGTACACTTTGTAAAACTGTAATCAAAGATGATGTTGTGACCTATGAGAATATCTTCTTCGCAAAAATCAATAAAGTCTGTGATAACAGAACGGGCGGGACGAGCAGATGCGACCATATCGTTTGATATACCGGTTAGGCCTGTGATGGCGGGCGAAATGAGTTCCTGCGGTTTGATAAATTCCATAAAGCGTTCGCTGACTTTTCCGTCTCTGACTTTTAAAGCGCCTATTTCTATAATTTCATTGTTCATCGGATCTAACCCTGTTGTTTCAAGATCGAAGGCGATATAAGATTTTAACATTATAGTTCGTACTCCTTTTCGGGTGTATGTAAGCAGTTTCAGATACAGATCATTATACAGGAAAAAATGGAGAAAATCCAGAAAAAGGGGCAGGGAGTACATGACGCATGTTCGACCATGTACTCCCTGAATAATCAAGAGGGAAAATCTTGAAGGTTTACATTCATTTATTTTAAAACTTAAAGTTTATCGCCTCGTTTTACATATCCCGGTTTTTCAGGAGCGGCGATGATACGTTTTCCGCGGATGAGACGCGCATGTTTATCTACGACGAGATTTTCCGCATGAACGCCTTTTCCGATAACAACATCGGCAGATATGATACAATTCTTTACAATAGCGCCGGATTTGATAACACATCCTCTTCCGATGATGGAATTTTCAACTGTTCCTTCGATCAGGCATCCATTGGAAACAACAGAAGAAGTCACCTTGCTTCCTTCAAAATACTGAGTCGGACAGGAATCGTTCGTGTGCGTGTAGATCGGCCAGTCTTTGTCGAAAAGACTTCCGGCATTATTCAGGTCTACAAGAGACATATTTGCCTGATAATATGCGTTAAAATCATTAATGATCGCAAAGAACCCACGGTGGGATACCGCACGAATATCAAGATTTTCGGATTCTTCATCAAGAATGTCGGCAAACGTGTACATAGATGATCTTTTGCTTGCTTTGCGAACAAGTTCGATGAAGAGATCTTTTTTCATAACATATGTATCCATGGAAATGTTGCGGTTTTTCGCATTTCCGTGATTCGGTTCGATTGCAAGAACTCCTTTTTGTTTGTTGATATTCAAAGCGTTACAGTTCAAAAAAGCGTCTTTGGCGTTATCGACCGAGTGATACATCATAGAGATGTCCGCGCCGGATTCGATATGAGCGTCGAGAAATTCGCTGTAATCAGCTTTGTAAACCATATAACTCGGAGCTATGACAACGTATTCATGAGGCATCTCCTCGAGGCACTCTATGTTTTCCATATAAGCGGTAATGTCGGTACTGTAAATGTCGCCGATCTGACCGTGTTCTGTATACATGATATTCAGACTGCCGCGTTTTGAGTTGATGTTGTAATGGCGGCCTGTTCCGAGGTGCTCTGTAAGGGAGCGAGGTTTTCTTCTGATAAATACTTCGATATTGTCAATTCCGCTGTTGCTCATATTAGAAATCGGAAAATCAATGATGCGGTAACGTCCGAGGAAAGAGAAAGCGCCGACAGGACGAAAATCCTGAAGACCGTCTACTTTAATATGATTTCCGGCAAAATTTATAATTCCAAAAGCTCTGTTCATATTATTCATCCCCCTTTACACGTTTTGCCACAAGTTCGATATTCTTGCTGTCAGCGCTTCCGACAACGGCGTTTTTACCGATCTTGACACCGTCTGCAACGAGCGTGCGTGTAACGACAGCTCCTTCGGCAACTTCTGCCCCCGGCATAAGAACACTGTCTATAACCTGTGCTCCTTCGGCAACTTTTGCTCCTGTAAACAGGACAGAATTTTTAACTTTACCGTTGACAACGCAGCCTTGTGTGATAAAAGCGCGGTCAACAACAGCGTCGGCGCCGATATACTGCGGAAGAGCCGTTACGTCCTCTGTGTAAATCTTCCATGCCGGATCGTTCAGGTCAAGTGCATTGTTTTTGTCAAGAAGATCCATGTTTGCTTCCCAGAGGGAGTCGATCGTTCCGACGTCTTTCCAGTATCCCTTATATTTGTAAGCGCAGAGCTTCTTCTCGTCATTGAGAAGCGCCGGGATAATGTCTTTTCCGAAATCGTGGCTGGAATCCGCGTTCTTCATATCGGCAAGAAGCGTTTTGCGAAGCAGTTTCCAGTTGAAGATATAGATACCCATGGAAGCAAGATTGCTCTTCGGGTGTTCCGGCTTCTCTTCAAATTCTACGATGCGTCCTGTTTCATCGGTGTTCATGATACCGAATCGGCTCGCTTCTTTCATCGGAACTTCAATGACTGCGATTGTCGCGTCGGCTTTACTCTCTTTGTGGAATGCGAGCATCCTTGCATAGTTCATTTTGTAAATATGGTCGCCGGAGAGAATAAGAAGATATTCCGGAGAATACGTGTCGATAAAGTCTATGTTTTGTGAAATCGCATCGGCAGTTCCACGGTAAACATCAAGATTGGCATCTGATTTTTCACGGGGCGGGAGTACATAGACGCCGCTGTCTTTCGCGTCCAATCCCCAACGTCTTCCGGCAGCTACATAGCTGTTGAGAAGAATGGATTCGTACTGAGTCAATACGCCTACAACGTCGATTCCGCTGTTGGCACAGTTGCTGAGTGGAAAATCAATAATCCGATATTTTCCGCCGTATGAAACAGCCGGTTTGGCGACTTTCTGGGTCAGGTCATGAAGACGGGAACCGCGTCCACCGGCCAAGATCATGGCTAACATATTATTTTGTTTCATGCTTGAGTCCTCCCTTATAATTTACTCCCCTTTATTATACAATTCTATTCGTGAAAATGCCATACTTTATTGTGCGAAATAGTAAAAAATTCGTCAAAATAGTATAAATTATAAAATAATACAGAAAATTGAAAAATAATACAGAAAAAAGGATTGACATTAAAAATTTTGCTACATATACTATATTGTTAGCACCCGAACTATTATAATTTTGTGCATAATACAGAGGTCAAACGACTTCGTAAAAAAGGAAAAGTCAATACGAAAAATGCGGATACGGAAATCAGAAAGAGAAGAGGATGGATTATGGAAGAGCGGTGTGACGTAGGAAAGATCATCAATCGGATCTCGCATCAACTGAAGCGGAGAATGAATTGTCATGAGGAAGAGGATTCTTTGACAAATATGCAAAGGCATGTACTTCATTACATATTGCTTCAGTCAATGAGCAGGGATATTTACCAGAAGGATGTTGAGGCGGAATTTCAGATCCGGAGATCCACAGCGACGGGAATCTTACAGCTTTTAGAAAAAAACGGATTTATTTTGCGGAAAGCAGAAGACCGGGATGCGCGGCTGAAAAAGATCGTGCCGACAGAGAAAGCGGAAAAAGTCAGAGAACATGTATTGATGAACATTGATCGTACGGAAAAAATCATCCGTCAGGGGATACCTGATGAAAAAATGGCGGTTTGTATAGAAACGCTGGAACTGATTTCCGCCAATTTGTTTGAAGATGAAAAATGCTGTACCGAAAAACAAAAGACGGCGGCAGCCGGCGCAGTGTGATCAAAGCCGATCAAAGGAAACTGTGCCGGGAGGGAAACAGTTCGGGGGGAAAGAAAGCAGCATGTAAACAAAAATCAATAGTAGAGAGAGGAGCTAATAGAAAAGATGGATAAAAAATTACTGCGCTCAGTGCGCGAGTATAAGAAACAATCGTTTCTGACACCTGTTCTTGTAGCCGCGGAAGTGTTTGTGGAAGTTCTCATTCCGCTTTTGATGGCGAAGATTATTGATGTGGGGATCATGAACGGAGATATGGCATATATCATAAAGCTGGGCGCTTTGCTCGTACTGCTTGCGGTCGTGGCGCTTTTTTTTTTCGGAGCGAAGGCAGGTCAGCTTGCGGCGGTAGCGTCTTCGGGATATGCTAAAAATTTAAGACATGATATTTTTTATAAAATACAAGATTTTTCATTCGGTAATATCGATCATTTTTCAACGCCGGGTCTTGTGACAAGACTGACGACCGACATTACGAATGTACAGATGGCGTATATGTTTACGATCCGTCTGCTCGCAAGAGCGCCGATCATGATCGTGATGTCCCTGATCATGACGGTGACGATCAGTCCTGCGATCGCATTTATGATGTTGATCACGATTCCGGTTTTGGGAGGACTTTTGATCTTTATCGCAAAGAAAGCGCACCCGCATTTTATCAAGGTGTTTGACGAATATGACGAATTGAATAATGTCGTTCAGGAAAACGTCAACGCAGCCCGCGTCGTGAAAGCGTACGTTCGGGAAGACCATGAAGTTGAAAAATTCGGAAAGATCTCGGGTATTGTATTCCGGCTTTTTACAAAAGCAGAGAAAATCGTTGCCTGGAACTCTCCGACGATGCAGTTTACTATGTATATAGTCGTTCTTGCAATGGTGCTGATCGGCGGCGAAAGTATCATAAGCGGAGATATGCTTACAGGAGAGCTGACAAGTGTGATCGTCTATGCACTTCAGATACTGACGTCTCTTATGATGGTGTCGTTTGTATTCGTTATGATCATGATCGCGGAAGCGTCTACGGAACGTATCAACGAAGTTTTGGATGAAGTACCGGAAATGGAAGACAAAGCGGATGCAGTTACGGAAGTTACAAACGGAGATATCGAATTTGAACATGTGAACTTCAGTTATGCGGGAGAGGGAGGCAATCTTTCGTTGAAAGATGTAAACCTTCATATAAAGAGCGGTCAGATCGTCGGAATCATCGGCGGTACGGGAAGCGCTAAGTCAACGCTCGTGCAGTTGATCCCGAGACTGTATGATGTGACGTCGGGAACAGTGAAAGTCGGCGGAACAGACGTGCGGGATTATAATTTGAAAGCTTTGCGGGATCAGGTGTCTGTCGTTCTTCAGAAAAATGTACTTTTTACAGGAAGTATCTATGAGAACATCCGTTGGGGTGATGAAACTGCAAGTGATGCGGAAGTAGAACGCGTATGTAAGCTGGCGCAGGCGGACGGATTTATCAGAGAGTTTCCGAATCAATATGAGACGATGATCGTAGAAGGCGGAAATAATGTGTCAGGCGGTCAGAAGCAGAGACTTTGTATTGCAAGGGCGCTTTTGAAAAAGCCGAAGATCCTTATTCTGGACGACTCGACAAGCGCGGTAGATACGAAAACAGACGCGCTGATTCGTCAGGCTTTCAGAGAAGAGATTCCGGATACGACACGGATCATCATTGCGCAGAGAGTTTCTTCGGTAGAGGATGCGGATGTTATTATCGTAATGGACAAAGGAGAGATCAGCGGAATCGGAACATCGGAGGAATTGCTGAAAACGAATGCGATTTACAGGGAAGTATATGAATCACAGATGAAAGGAGGAAAGGACAGTGAGTAAAGAAAAGAAACCGACAAAACCGTCGTTGAATAAAAATACATTAAAAACAGCAAAACGTCTACTCGGATATGTGACGAAAACATATAAAGTACAGTTTATTATCGTACTGATCTGTATTCTTGTCAGTTCGATTGCGACGATCTCGGTCTCATTGTCGCTGAAGTTTCTGCTGGATGATTATATTATCCCGCTGATCGGGCAAAAAAGTCCGGATTACACAGAACTGTATCAGGCGCTTGGTATATTGGCATGTATTTTCTTGAGCGGCGTAATTGCCTCCTTCATTTACACGAGACTTATGGTCGTGATCGGGCAGGGCGTGCTGAAACGTGTCCGCGACGAGATGTTTGAACATATGCAGAAACTGCCGATCCGTTATTTTGACCGGAATACAAACGGTTCGATCATGAGCCTTTATACAAACGATACGGATACGCTTCGTCAGATGATCAATCAGTCGATCCCGCAGGTGCTTATGTCGGCTCTTACGATCGTAGTCACATTTATTGCGATGCTTGTTTTAAGTCCGATCCTGACAGTTCTCGCCGTTGTGATGATCAGGGTGATGACGGCTGTTGCGAGAATGGTCGGAGGAAACAGCGGAAAATACTTTGTACGGCAGCAGCTTGATCTGGCAAGTATCACGGGATTTGTGGAAGAGCGTATGACGGGACAGCGGGTCGTGAAAGTATTTAACCATGAACGGATTTCGGAAGAAGAATTCGATCAGCTGAATGAAAGTCTGTTCGTCAGTTCATCAAAGGCACATACGTTTGCAAGTATCATGGGTCCGGTTATCGGAAATATGGGAAACTTACAGTTCGTTTTGACTGCTGTACTGGGCGGCGCGCTTTCGGTACTCGGCATCGGAAACATTACGCTTGGCGTGATGGCGTCTTATCTTCAGTTTACGAAGAGCTTTACTCAGCCGTTTATGCAGATTGCCCAGCAGTTTAACTCAATCATCATGGCTCTTGCAGGTGCGGAACGTATTTTTAATATGATGGATGAAGAGCCGGAAGTAGACGAAGGATATGTTACTCTTGTAAACGCAAAGAAGGATGCACAGGGAAATCTTACGGAGTGTAAAGAAAGAACAGGCTTGTGGGCATGGAAACATCCGCATCAGGCAGACGGCACAGTGACATATACGGAGCTGAAAGGCGACGTGAGATTTTATGATATGACGTTCGGATATACGGAAGACCACATGGTGCTTCATGATCTGACTCTGTACGCGAAGCCGGGACAAAAACTTGCTTTTGTCGGTTCGACGGGAGCGGGAAAGACAACGATCACAAACCTGATCAATCGTTTCTATGATGTTCAGGACGGAAAGATCCGTTATGATGATATTAATATAAACAAGATTAAAAAGGCTGATCTGCGAAGATCGCTTGGTATCGTTCTTCAAGATACACATTTGTTTACAGGAACGATTATGGAAAACATTCGTTACGGGAAACTGGATGCGACAGATGAGGAAGTTTATAAGGCAGCAGAGCTGGCTCATGCAGACGGATTCATCAGAATGCTTCCGAAAGGTTATGAGACGCGCTTGAGCGGAGACGGAGAAGAACTGTCTCAAGGACAGCGTCAGCTTCTTGCGATCGCAAGAGCTGCCATTGCCGATCCGCCGGTACTGATCCTGGATGAAGCGACATCGTCTATTGACACAAGAACAGAAAGTATCGTTCAAAAAGGTATGGATAACCTTATGAAAGGGCGTACAGTATTTGTAATCGCCCACAGACTTTCGACGATCCGAAACAGCGATGCGATCATGGTGCTGGAACACGGACGTATTATCGAACGTGGAACACATGATGAGTTGCTGTCACAGAAAGGAACGTATTATCAGCTTTATACAGGAAACTTAGAGCTGTCGTAGAAAAGGAGGGGTTAAAACCCCCCTTTCTTTTTTATAATATAGATCGGTCGTTTCTTGCTTTCCATATAATCTTTCGACATATATTGTCCGAGCAGTGACAGGAAGATCATCTGTATGCCGTTCAACGCGAGGATCAGGCAGACAAGCAGAAGGATCCAGTTTGCTTTATGTCCGGTGAAAACGGAAACAAGTCCTGTGACAACGGCGGCGATCAGGAGAAACATGCCGATGAAGCCGGGCAGGGAAGCGGGGGCGGAAGAAAATGATAACATTCCGTCCATTGCATAGCGGAACAGCGAGCGGAAATTCCATTTTGTTTTTCCTGCGGCGCGCTCAGTGTTGTGAAACGGAATCCATTTTGTATCAAATCCAACGAAAGAGAAGATCCCTTTCATATAGCGGTTGTATTCTTTGAGTTCCAAAATAGAGTCCGTCATAGCTCTGTTCATCATTCGGAAATCACCTTTTCCGTCTCCCATATCGAGATGACATGCGTTCCCGATCAAGTGATAGAAAGAGCGGGATAAGAACGTGCGGATCGGATTTTCTCCGGTTCGGTCCTCTCTAAGTCCTGCACAGCAGTCGTATCCTTCGTATTTGACAGCGTGATACATGTTTTTAAGCAGAGCGGGCGGATGCTGCAGATCGGCGTCCATAAATACACAGTAGTCTCCCGATGCATTTTGAAGTCCGGCGTACATGGCGGCTTCTTTTCCGAAGTTTCTGGAAAATGTAAGAAAACGGACACGCTCGTCTTTCTCTGTAAAATGCTGAAGGATCTCTGCCGTTCGGTCAGAACTTCCGTCATCTATAAAAAGAAATTCGCAGACAGCGCCTTCGATCGAGGATGCGGCGTCTGAAACCGCGCTGTAAAAAGCGGGGAGAACGCTCTCCTCATTAAAACACGGAACGATAATGCTGATCACATCGTCAGCAGGATTATTTTTGATTGTCATATGGCAGCAGCTCCTTTCTGATCATATTTTGATCCTGCCCATGAGCGGCAGTTTTGAAAACGCGGTATTTGCAGAGCGCATAGTTTCCGATCACGGTTACGACGCTTACGATTAATTTTGAGCCGATCAAAGAAAGTGATAATTGATCGACGGCAAGCCAAAGCAGAACATTTTCGACGAGCAGTGTGATAAATCGTAGAGCAGCAAAGGAGAAAAACTCTTCGGGAATCCGTCTGTTTGACCGAAAGACCCATTTTCTGTTCAGAACATAGGCGGCGATAACCGCGCCTGTCCATGCGATACTGTTAGATGCAATATACGGAACGTGAAAAAATAGAAAAAGTCCGTATAACATGTAATTAACTCCGGTTGTGATTCCTCCGGTAATGATGTAAGTGAGCAGTTCTTTGCTTAAGTAAATTCGTTTCAAAGTCAGTTCCCTCTTTCTTATAATGATTATAGTGAATTTCTTACAGCGCGTTTTTATGGTGAGCCGTTGTAATATTTTGTGTTTTTCTTGAAGTAAAGACTCCAAATGTAAAAATCAGGTAACTTAAATAGCACAACAGAGATATCAGGCTGATGATACAGCCGATTTGTTTTCCGGGAGGAGAAAATCGAAATTCGATCTTATGAGTCCCCTTTTCGATATGTGCTCCTGCAAAAGCTTTATTTACGCGGATAATATCTGTGCGTCTGCCGTCGATGTAAAGCTCAAGTCCGTTTTGCCGCGGAATCGCAGACGCGAGAACCCCGTTGCTTTCTGCATGGATGCTTCCGGAAAAAACAGTCGTGCCTGAAAGGAAGGCGCTGCGTTCGGTTCTGCTGTCACAGACCGCTTTTGTAATTGTGTTCTCGTCGTCGAAAATATGTTTATTACATAAATGCCACTGTACGTTGCTGACAGTGAAATGACCCTTTGGAAAAGTAACCTTTAGTTTTGTCATACCCGAGTCACTGTCCGCTGAAAACTGATAGTGAAACGTATTGTTTCCGTTTGGGTAAGGCGCAAATAGTCCCGAAAGCTTATTGCGTATGTTGTTAATGTCGATGACAACAGGATCGATCGTTTTATTATCCACCTGGAAAGAAAGCAACAAAATGTTGCCAAAGCCTGTATTTTCAACATAAAATGTCAACGATTGTTGACATTTTGAGATTATGTCATACTTATCGGCAGTCTTTTTGATAGTCAAACTATCGGGAAGTTTGCCGTCTGCCGACAGTTTCGGGGCAAAAGGAGTGATAAACTTTCCGGGGAGGTAAACGTCGCTGTCCGTATCAGTGGAAGTGTTTTCTATTATGGTTTTGCGGGAAATCGCTTCCAACTGTTCGATTTGATTGAAACGGTCAAACTCTTTTTCAGAGATTGTATCCGATGTAAAATAAACATTCGGAAGCACGTTTTTATTCTCTGCGACCACCGTGTCTTTTGCCGAAGAATACAGAGGCGTATACCCGGCGGGAATATGATCTTTTTCTGTCTCGATATACCGAACGCCAAGAAGATGAAGCATGAACGGATTATCGGAAGTAAGCAGCGCGATCCGGTTATTGATTCGGATCGGTGTATTCAGCACGTCATAATACAAGTCGGAGTAAGCGCTGTTTGTCACAGAAGAATACATAGAACTTCTTGTTATTTTCGCTTCTGGGGCGCGGTTTCCGTTTGCAAGCGGTTCGGTCAGGCTGTCAAAATGATAGAGCGGATCCATCGGAATTTCCGCAAGTTTTGTGTAAGTTTCTTTTGCCGAAACATCTGCTTTCTTTACCCAGTTTTCCTTTCTGGCAGTTGTAATATACATACCGACCGGGGCGATCAGTATGAGCAGATAGACGAGTAATTCTACCCGGGCAAAAATGCGGGGATTTTTAAACATTTGCAAAATAAGGTTTTGTTTCCGTCTTTGTATCAGGCAAAATAAAAACAGAATACCAAGTTCGATCAAAATCCACGGAAACTGAACTTGACTGAACCAGAGCAGACCAAGCGGAAGCATTACGGCAAACGGATAGAGCGGATACGATGAAACGCGGTCTGTTTCGGTGTGCGCTGATTTTAAGTAACGTACGCAGTGCAGGATGAACAGCGGCAGAAACGGAATAAGTATCTTCGGTCTGGCGTAGAGCGTTCCGTTTAAAATGTAAGAAAAGATACCGAACAATCCGAAAGATAAAAATAAAACGCTGTCAGGAAAGAATTCTTTTTTGGCAGGATTTTTTTTATTTAATCCGGCAAGTATCGTGTAAAAGCAGATCAATGTAAGCCCCAGTCCGTATTCGTTAAACAAGATGCCGTTCATAGAGATATTCGGTCCGAAAAGCTCTAATATTTTCAAAAGAGAAAATCCGCCGCCGCTTCGTCTGTGCTCCATCAGTACAAGTCCTGTCGGCAGAAGGAGCGCCGCCGCCATGCATACGGAAAGAACGGCGGAAGGGATATATTTTTTGAAAAACGAATCTTTCCAAAATGTCTCTTTTTCCGTTCTCAGCCAGTACCAGCCGATCGCGGCAAATGCGGCGATCGCAAAATAGAAGCTGTGCAGGCAGATCAGAAGCATACAAAGAGGGAGAAAGCGAAACTTACGTTTCTTCACGCACAAAAAAGCAAGGATCAAAAACGGCAGATAATTGACAAACATGATCTGACGATGCATATGGAAAAGACATCCCGCAGTCAAAAATAAAACGCTTCCGATGAAGGAAAAGAACGGGGAAATATCCTCGCTTTGCAGCCACATATAACATAAAAGAACGGAAGCGAGATAAAGTGCAAGCATATAGCCGATCAGGATGTAAACCATAGGAATCTGCGGAAACAGACATCCGATCAGAATATCAGGTCTTAAAAATCCATAATAAGAAAACTGATATCCGCTGCTTCCGCTTCCGAGATCGATCCAGTCGGGAAGAAGCGTGTGCTGTTCCACGCAGGCGTCACGGATCGTTTCCGCAAGAGCGGCATGCTGGGAAAACCAGTCCGTATTCGATCCGTAGACGGCGTCGGCAGGCAGAATTGTCGTTGTCAATATAATAAAAAGCAGAATAAGCGCTGCCGGATAAATGAGTTTCTTCATATATAATGCAACTCCTTTAAGTGTTATTTACAGGATTCCCTTTATTTCCTGACATAAACAGGATATTATAGTCGTCTTAATAAATTGCGGAAAATAAAAAGAAGAATTCTTAAGAAAAACCGATAAAATCTTAAAAAAACATTGATTAAATTGACACAAATTAAGTAAATATCACGAAAAGGATATTGGATGTACCGAAATGACAGGGAATATGTTATCATAAAATAGATGCAGACTGTGAAAAACATAACAATTTCACGGGGAAAGGAGAGAATATTATGAAAAAGAAATTTTTCAGTGCAGCGCTCGCAGCAGCTATGGTTGTGACGAGCGTCTTATCCACAACATCAGTTGCCGGAGCGGCAGAAAATGAAACTGCAGTTCCGTATGGTAAAGTAACCGTTGAGCAGAAAGATAATACTGTTACAATCGGAAACGATGCCATCAAAAGAACATTTTCAACAGCGGACAAAAAATTGTCCACGACTGAAATTGTGAACAAAAGAACTGGTGGAGAAGGAACAACCTTCACTCCGCAAGAAGGAAGTGAAGAATTCGTTGTTAAGACAACGAAAGAGCAAAAAGGATCGATTACCTTACCGGCAATCAACCGTGACGGCTGGACAGCAACGGCAGACAGCTACCAGAATGCGAGCGGAGACTCAGATGGACCGGCATCTAACTTGTTAGATGGAAGAACAGAGAGTATCTGGCATTCAAATTATGGGGGGACTGGACAAGGTGATCAGGACTATCCGCATAATGTAGTAATCACATTCGGAAAAGATGTGACATTCCAGTCTTTCTCTTATACACCGAGAAAAAGAAGGAGAAAACACAAACGGAAATATTAAGGGGTACAAGCTGTACGCATCAACAGCAGAAAACAAACTTGATTATGAATCCGAAGATTGGGGAGAGCCGATCGCAGAAGGCGAATTTGAATATAATGGTACGAACCCGATCTATGTAAACTTGAAAGAAGCATGTACTGCGAAACAGATTAAGTTCGTAGCAACATCTTCAAACAATGGGGAAAGATTTGCCGGCGGAGCAGAATTTAATCTCCACGCAGATAAAGCTCCGGTAGATACGGATGACCGTGCATTTGAGACAAGCGATTTAGAGCTGAAAGACGGCAATGAGGCAGTCAAAGTCGAAGATACAACGGCAACGATCAACGGTAAAGAGAAAACAGGTAAGAAAGTAACATTTTCTTTCAAACCGTACACTCACAAAAACGTAGAGTATTCAATCGACGAAGTAATCGTAATGTACGAAGGCGATCACTTCATGCGTAAATTCCTTGAGATCGACGTGCCGGATGACAAGATGGCAGATGCTGAGATCGACTATATCGACCTTGAGTCTCTGAAAGTGGCAGAGTCCGATGCACAGTGGACAATTCCGAGAGGTCAAGGCGGCGTTGTTCAGATGGAAGAGTTCAAAGCGAACCTCGGACAGCCGATCTACATTCAGGGAATGTTCTTCGGATGTGAGTTCCCGGCAGCGGATACAGAGATCGTAAACGGAACAGGATTTATGCGTTATTACAGTGGTAAGACGTTCAGCAGACTGAAAGAAGATAATCAGTTGACAACAGACGATAAGTATGTGACATGGCAGACAGTTGCAGGTGCGGCAAGAAGTACAGAGCAGGAAGTTATTCAGGCAGACTTCTTCGAGTACATCAAGTCAATCGCAACTCCGTCAGAGTTCCGTACACAGTACAATTCATGGTTCGACAACATGATGAAGATCAGTGATGAAAATATTTTGGCTTCGTTCATTGAAATTGATCGTGAGTTGAATAAAGCAGAAGTTCGTCCGTTGGATTCTTACGTTGTAGATGATGGATGGAATGCGTATAATGATGGTTCGATAGGAGCAGGGTCACACGCACAATCGGGAGCAATAGAGAATACCGAAGGTTTCTGGACATTTAATGAGAAATTCCCGGAGGGATTGACACCGTCCAGCGAACTTGTTAAGAAGTTCGGAAGTAACTTTGGAGTATGGGTTGGACCGAGAGGCGGATATAACTTCTACACTACATTAGCAAATATTATTGAGAGGGCACAAAAAGGAAGTAAAGCAGGACATTCTATCGACGTTGCAGACCGTGTATATGTAGAGAATTTTAAAAAGATGGCGATTAAATGGCAGCAAGATTGGGATGTCAACTACTGGAAATGGGATGGATTTGCAGATACTGCTCAGTATAATCATTTCAACAATTTAGGCGGAGCAGACGGCGTTCCGGTATACAGTGAGTCTAATCACCATATGACAGGCGGTTATCACCAGATGTATCATGTGACTGATCTGTGGGAAGCATGGATCGATCTGATGGAAGCGGTTCGTCAGAGTGAAAAAGAGGACGGAATTAATAAACTCTGGATCTCTCTTACATGTTATGTAAACCCGAGTCCGTGGTATTTACAGTGGGCGAACTCTGTATGGATTCAGTGCGTACATGATCAGAAGGATGCATCTTTCGGAACAACAAAGATGAATAAGCAGATTACATATCGTGACGCTTGTTACTATGACTTCCTGAAGAATCATCAGTTCCAGTTCCCGCTTCAGAATCTGTACAACCATGATCCGATTTACGGAAAAGAAGGAACAGGAATGACAGTTAATACTGCTACAGATGAAGATTTCCAGAACTATCTGTACATGTTGTCTACTCGTGGAACGGCATTTTGGGAGTTGTACTACTCTGACAGTATTATGACAGATGGAAAATACGAGATCACAGGAGAATTCCTTGAGTGGGCAGAAGAAAACTATCATATGCTCAAAAATTCCAAGATGATCGGAGGGAAACCGGATATTACAAAACTGAGTAACGGAGATCTGTCAGACCAAACGCAGGCAGAAGCATACGGATTCTCATGTTTCGACGGAACGGACGGAATTATTTCACTCCGTAACCCATCTGCAAATGCAGATAAGACAATCAAGTTCACATTCGACCGTACAATGGGCGTTGCAGAAGGTGCAGGCACATTAAACTACTACTTAGAGCACAGCTATCTTCTTTCCGATAAGTCTGCTCAGACAGGTACATTAAAGTATGGTCAAGAATACACAGTGAACTTGAAACCGAACGAAGTGCGTATCTTACGTGTTTCAGCAGAAAAAGACACAACAGCGCCGAAGATCGACAGAATCATGACAGACGGTGCGAAAGAACTTACAGTAAAATTCGATGAGAAAGTATCAGGAAACCTCTTTAAAGTAGAAAACGCAAAAGTTTCTTCTATTAAGAAGAGCGCAGACGATACAACATATCATATCGTATTAGCAGAAGCTCCGGCAAACGAAGCTACAGTAAAAGTAATTCCGCAGGATATTAAAGACATGTCGGGCAACAAAGCTACTGAAGCTGCATCTGTTGTATATCACAAAGACAGTGTGATCGTTGAAAAAGAAGCGATTGCAGAAGCAGGAGAACTTGTAGCAGCAGACAAATCACTGAATTCTAATAATGGATTCACAGTATATGCAACAGTACAAACAACGGCAACAAATCAGTCACTCGTAAAACAGAACGATCAGTACGAGTTGAAAGTAACAGCAGAAGGAAAAGCATCATTCACATTGAACGGCGCTACAGCAGTTTCCGGCAAGGTAATCAATGACGGAGTAGAGCATAAAGTAGTAGGTGTGAAAGAAAACAACGGTATGCTGAAACTTTATGTAGACGGAACACTGGAAGGATCTGCTTACAATGCAGAGAACAGATTCCATACAGTAGAAAAAGCTGCAATTTCAGTTGGCGAGAATGTATCCGCAGCAGCAGTATACGATATCGCATACGGTTATGATGAAGTAGCTAAGATGGGAGAGCCGGAAGGACTTCCGAAACTGACACTTGAAGACAGCATGATTACAGTTTCTAGTACAACAAATGAAGATGGCGTAAATAAGGCGAATGTCTTAGATGGAGACAACACGACATATTGGACGAGTCAGGAACTGACGGAAGGTACTATAAACAGCGAGAATGCATGGCTGAAAGTTGACTTAGGATCTACATATAAATTAGATCAGGTTGATTACACACCACGTTACTTCAATGGGGCACAGAATTACTGGGCATGTACAGGTAATATTAAAAACCTGATCGTAGAGATCAGTAAAGACGGAAAGACATGGACTCCGGTAACAGGAGAAAGTGGACTTGATCTTTCAAGTAAGATCACAAATACAAACGATCAGTCATTCTTCCCGGAAAAGATTACGTTCGAGGCACAGGAGGCAAGATATGTACGCATCAGCGGAACGTCTTCCTATCACTGGCAAGAAAGTAATCAAAATAAATCTATCACAGTAGGTGACCTTGCTATCTACGGACAGAAAAGTAGAAGCACAGAACATTGCAAAAGATGCAAACGTAACAGCAAAATGGACAAAAGATGACACAGACGCAGCAAAAGGCGGCGACAGACCGATGACTATGGCTGTTGACGGAAATAAGACAGATTATGCAAGCAATTATGCAGAGTTTGGTGCAGATGGTAAACGTGAATCATCTTATATGCAGGTTGATTTAGGCGCTGTATGTGATGTGAATTCACTGTCCTTGTATCGTTACTGGGGTGACAGTAGAATATATCAGGATACAGTAGTAGCTGTAGCAGAAAAAGAAACAGACTTCGAAGAAGGAAAAGCTACAATCGTCTACAATGCAGATGATCAGAATGTTCATAAACTGTATACAGAAGCGCCGGAAAAATTCGACGAAGACTATGCAGAATCTGCACAGGGCAAATCATGGACATTCCGGAAGGCACAAAAGCACAGTTTGTTCGTGTTTATATGTACGGAAGAAAAGATAATGCTACAACAACAAACCACGTTGTAGAGCTTGAAGTATACGGAACAAAACCGGAAGAAGGCGAGAAACCGGGAGTAGACATTACAGCATTGATCGACAGATTGGCTGAATTGTCAGCGGTAGATACGTCTAATGCGACGACAGACAGCGCGGCGGCATTCAAAGCGCTTGTAAAAGAAGGTTACGATCTTGTGGCGACAGGAGCGCAGACACAGGAAGAAGTAACAGCTATGATTGAGAAACTGGAAGGCGCAGAAGATAAACTTGTAGACGCATCCGCTCTGAGAACTGCAATCGCAGACGCAGAGGAGAAAGTTGAAACAAGTACAGTATCCAGCGCAGAGCCGGTAAAAGCTAAAATTGCAGAAGCAAAACAGCTTCTTGTAAACGGTGCAAAAGATGCGATCGACGCAATGGTTGCAGAATTAACTGAAGCTGTGAAAGGACTTGTTGCTCGCGGAGATGTAACAGATCTGAAAGCTTTGATCGATCAGTACACAAAAGAGAATTTGAAAGCAGAGGATCATACAACATCTACATGGAGCACTTATGAGACTGCTCTGAATGCGGCAGACGCAATCGTAACAGATAACAGCAACAGCGATCAGGCGGCGGTAAACGCAGCGAAGAAAGCGTTAGAAGATGCACATGCAGCATTGGCAAAACGCGGAAACACAGATGCATTGAAAGCTCTTATTGAAGAGTACAAAGAACTGAAAGAAGCGGATTACACACATGAGACATGGGTGAAATACGAAGAAGCTCTTGAAGCTGCAAATGGAATCGTGGCAGACAACAGCAATAAGACACAGGCAGAAGTAGATGCGGCGAAAGACGCATTGAAAGCGGCAAAAGAAGCTCTCGTAAAAGCTCCGGTAGATCCGCAGCTTGATAAGAGCAAACTGCAGGCAGCAGTAGATGCGGCAAAAGAAAAAGACGAAAACGCATATACAACAGCTTCTTACAATGCAATGGAAAAAGTTCTTGCAGAAGCAGAAGAACTTCTGACAAACGGTAAGGATCAGGCGGCAATCGATGCGAAAGCAAAAGATTTGAATGATGCGGTTGCTGCGCTTGTAGAACGTGGAAACACAGATGCGTTGAAAGCTTTGATCGCAGAATATAAAGCAGAAGGTCTGAAAGAGGCAGACTACACAACAGATTCCTGGAAAGCGTACACAGATGCGTTGACAGCGGCAGAAAAAGTTGTGAAAGACAACAGCAATCTTGATCAGGCAGCGGTAGACGCAGCGAAGAAAGCGTTAGAAGATGCTCATACAGCATTAGTAAAAGTAGAGCAGATCAATAAAGAGGCGTTAAAAGCAGCAATCGATGCAGCGAAAGCGGCTGATGCGAACTTGTACACAACAGCTTCTTACGAAGCAATGACAACAGTTCTTGCAGATGCAGAAAAGGTACTGAAAGACAGCAAAGATCAGACGGAGATCGATGCAGCAGCAAAAGCGTTGAACGATGCAGTTGCAGCTCTTGTACAGCGTGGAAACACAGATGCATTGAAAGCTTTGATCGAAGAGTATAAAGATCTGAAAGAGGCAGACTATACAGCAGATTCTTGGAAAGAATATGCAGATGCGCTGAAAGCGGCAAAAGCAATCGTGGAAGACAACAGCAACAGTGATCAGGCAGCGGTAGACGCAGCGCTTAATGCGTTAAGAGACGCTCGCGTAGCATTGAAGCTTTCCGGAAAACCGTCTGTTGATAAGAGCGAGCTTAGGAAGGCTTACAACAAGTACAAAGATATGAAGAACGACGGTTACACAGCAGAGAGCTGGGCGAAGTTTGAAAACGCTCTGAAATCTGCAAAGGCAATCTTGGATAACGAGGCTGCAACAGCAGATCAGGTAAAAGCTGCTTTGGCACAGTTGAATTCAGCGGCAGAAGGTTTGACGAAGACACAGACTCCGCCGAAGAATGATCCGCAGACTCCGTCAACTCCGTCACAGGGCGGAAGCGTACAGACAGGAGATACGGCACATGTAGCTCTGTGGCTTGTACTTGCGGGATTGTCAGTGATCGCTTACGTAGCGGTTAGAAGAAAAAGAGCATAGTGAAAACTTGTCTTTTGATTAAGGCAGTAAACATTTAAGCTTTTATGGAATAGGGCGTTCGGTAACGGACGCCTTATTCTTTTTTGCAGAGACAGCAACATTGTCAGAAAATTCATACAATATAAAAGTAAAATGTAATTATTTAAAGTTTTTTATAAAAATGTATTGACAAAATAAAACTCAGGTGATATTATAAAGACATCCAAAAGAGATACAACAAAATAAAAACAAAAGCATCTCAAAAGGATATTTAACTAAGAAGGCATCGTATCAGTTGCCCGATTAGATTAAAAATAAACGGATAGCAGGAGGGAAAGACCAATGGACAGCGTGATTTCAGTGAATCATCAATATGTTAGTGGTACGGCAAGTGTAAGTTCCTGTGGAGAAGAGACCTTTGCTCAAGGATAGATGATCCGGAATAAAAATAACGAAAGAATTGATCGGAGAGTTGGAAGTCCGGATAGAGATCAGAAAGATTTAACATTTGCAGACATATTGAATATAGATACCACATATAGCAGAATTTCAAAAGATGTGTAAAGAAACATTGAGTAGATTATCATTCGTGCATATCGGGTTTAATATGTGTGGTGGTACCGGAAACAAGGAACGTAAGTGATATGTGATAAGGATACTGTTATGAACTCGAATTTGTTAATTGAAGGAGGGAAGATTTAATAAGCAGGTCTTAATAAATCGACCGCAGATCAAATAACAATGGCAGAGGTCTTACAGGAACAGAATCTAATATTTGCCTCCGATTTAAAAATAAAGAGAATATGAAAAAATTAAATAGATTATAAAAATGCATCTTCAATGTTAATTGAGGGTGCATTTTTTTGACATTGCGAAATGCATATGATAAAATATTGAAAGATATAGTATGTAAAGAAACATAGAAGGAAAGACACTGCCCTGTACAAAACTATTTTTTAATGAGGTGAATGCGGTGGATAAATACGAATATAAATCAAAGACTGAACGGATGCTCGAACTTATGGAGAGCGGCGCGTACAGCAGAGCGGCGGCGATCGCAGATGAAATTGACTGGAGGCGCGTGCGCAATGCAGTGATGTTGTCAAACGTCAGTGAAATTTATGAAAAAACCGGAGAATATCAGAAGGGATATGACATTTTGACGCTTGCATATCAGCGGGCGGAAGGAAGCCGTAAGATTATCAGCCGTCTGTGCGGATTGGCTCTTAAGACGGGAAATGTCGATGAGGCGATCGATTTTTACGATGAGTTTATGCAGATCGCGCCGAAAGACCCGAATCAGTACATTTTAAGATATAAGATTCTCCGCGCGCAGAGGGCGCCGATCGAGCAGCAGATCGAAGCTCTTGAAGAATATAAGAAATCCGAATATATTGAAGAGTGGGCATATGAACTGGCGAAGCTGTATCAGGAAGCCGGTATGACATCAGAATGTCTGGAAGAGTGTGACGATTTGATTCTTTGGTTCAGCGAGGGGCAGTATGTCTATAAGGCGATGGAACTGAAGATGCAGTACAAACCACTGACTCCTTCCCAGCAGGAAAAGTACGATAAGCGTTATGCAAGGACGTCCGAGGAGACAGAGGAGATTCCTGATATTTTTTCTTATGCAGAGGCAGATGAATCCGAGCAGGAGGAAGAAGAAAACGGTTTGCCGGGAGCTGAACTTATGGCTGCCGACTCCGAAGTTGCCGATGCTGATTTCGCTGCCGAACAGCAGGTGAACGCACGAGTTCCGAAGGGAATGGAGGAACTTGTTCCGGACATGATGCCGGAAACGATCTCAGAAGGAGTAAGAGAGATCACTTTGCCGAACGACCCGGTGGAAGTAGATACGGAAGCGTGGGAAGCCGACGAGATCAAGGCGTTAGAAGCGGATTCACCGGCGGAGGATGCAGAGGATCATGTTGAACAGGACGAGCAGGTGCCGATAGATGCGGAAGATGCCGGGCAGACAGAAGACGCACATCTGCCGACGGATGTTTCCGAAGCAGAAGGAGTCGATGAGCCGGAGGAGCGCGTACCGGAAGGAATAAAAGGACCGGATGTGCTGGAGACAACCGCAGAGCCGGAAGAAGAAAGGCAGCCTGCTAAAAAGAAACTGGGAGATACGATGCCGTTAGACGTTGCATTGAGAAAACTTCTTCATCCGGAGTTGGAAGAATTGACGGCAGATGATTTCCAAGACGAGACAGCTCCGATGGATTTTAATTTTGAAGATGAAGAAGAGTCGGAATCTGATTTGACGGAAACGGGAGCGATGGACTTTGACTTTGAAGATGAAGAAGAGCCGGAGTTTGATTTAACGGAAACGGGAGCGATGGATTTCGACTTTGAGAATGAAGAAGAGCCGGAGTTTGACTTGACGGAAACGGGAGCGATGGACTTTGACTTTGAAGATGAAGGAGAGCCGGAGTTTGACTTGACGGAAACGGGAGCGATGGACTTTGATTTTGAAGACGAAGAAGAGTCGGAGTTCGATTTGACGGAAACAGGAGCGATGGATTTTGACTTTGAGGATGAAGAGGAGTCGGAATTCGGCAAAGAAAAGGATATGGGAAATACATCCCAGATCAAATTCCGTCCGGTAAGAAAAGATGAGATCGAGGATGAAGAAGGTCTTGCGGATCTGGAGCAGGCGATCGGAGAGATTGAGTCGGTTGCAGATATAGACATGGTAAGTCGTTTGAAAGAGGAAAAACGCCGCGCCGCATTACAGGCAGAAGAAGAGGCGAAAGCGGAAGAAGCCGCAAGAGCAGAAAAGGCGGCACAAGCAGAAGAAGCCGCAAGAGCGGAAGAGGCGGCACAAGCAGAAGAAGCCGCGCAAGCGGAGGAGGCAGCGCAAGCGGAAGCGGCCGCTGAAACAAAAGAGGACGATCAGATTACAGGTCAGATCAGTTTGGAAGATATCCTTTCGGGATTTGAAGAAAATGCAGGAGAGGATGAGCCGGTTGAAGAGGGGACGGATGCAGAAGGAGCATCCGAATCGGAACAAGAAGAAGTTATAGATTCAGCAGGGGATACAGCAAAAGGGGATACTATGGAGACGAATAAGAAAACAACACCGATTTTACCGCCGGATATTCAACGTATGATTGATGAAATTGAGGGAATTATCCCGCCGGAAGAAGAAAAGAAAGAACCTACAGGAGTATATCTTAAGAGAAAAGAAGAACCAAGCGAAAACATGGGTCAGGTTGCGGAGGATCTTAGAATCGACGATGATTTTGATGATGACTTTGACGAAGATTTAGACGAGGAGTTCGAGGAAGATTTGGATGACGATTACTTTGAAGAAGACTACTATGAGGAAGCAGACGAAGTGATCGAAGAGCCGGAAGAAGATTACTATGAAGAATCAGAGGAAGTGATCGAAGAACCGGAGGAAGATTACTACGAAGAAGCAGACGAAGTGATCGAAGAGCCGGAAGAAGATTACTATGAAGAATCAGACGAAGTGATCGAAGAACCGGAGGAAGATTACTATGAAGAATCAGAGGAAGTGATCGAAGAACCGGAAGAAGATTACTATGAAGAATCAGAAGAAGTGATCGAAGAGCCGGAAGAAGATTACTATGAAGAGTCAGAAGAAGTGATTGAAGAACCGGAAGAAGATTACTACGAAGAAGCGGATGAAGTGATCGAAGAGGCGGAAGGAAACGCAGATGACGAGTATTTCTTCGGGGAAGATGACGCGGAAGAGATTCAGGACATTGAGGATGAGTTCACAGTAAATCCTGATTATTCGGGAGAGGATGACGACAGAGAGATTCCTGATGATGACGAGCCGATCGACATTATGTCGGCGACGACACCGCTTAGCCGTAAAGAGACTGCGAAGCTGATTGCGACAGGTAAGACTGCGCCGCTTCCGCTCGATGAGATCTCGGATGCATTGTCAATGGATACCGGTTTTGTCGTACATGGAAGATATGACCTTGAGATGCAAAGCGGTATCGGAACGAGAGCCGGACTTACAGAGGAACAGAAGAAACTGTTTTCTTACTTTGTTCCGGTGCGCGGAATGAGCGAACAGCTTGTCGATGTGCTTGAGCAGGATAAGAACTGTACGAACAGAAAAGGGACTTCGAGAACGGGCAACTTGCTTATCATTGGAAATAAAGGCAACGGAAAAACGGTTCTTGCCGTTGACGTCGTGAAAGCGATCCAGAAGCAAAGAGACATCCGTCAGGGCAAGGTCGCGATCGTGACAGGAGATTCTCTGAATAAGAAGAAGATCAGCGATATTGTCGAAAAACTTTACGGCGGCGCTCTGATCATTGAGAAAGCGTCCAAAATGAATGAAAAGACAGTTGCGCGTCTTAATAAAGCGATGGAGCAGGATACAGGCGAGATGCTGATCGTCTTGGAAGAGCAGAGAAAGCCGCTTGACAGACTGTTGTCATCGAACAGAGAATTCAGGAAAAAATTCACATCAAGACTGGAAGTGCCGATTTTCATCAACGATGAGCTTGTTACGTTCGGTCAGACGTATGCGAAAGAAAACGGATATCACATTGACGAGATGGGAATTCTTGCGCTGTATAGTAAAATTGATTCTCTGCAGAGAGAAGATCATTTTGTGACGGTTGCGGAAGTGAAAGAAGTTATGGATGACGCGATCCGTCATTCTCAGAAGGCGTCCGCGAAGAAATTGATGCGGAAAGTTTTCGGAAGAAATACAGACGAGTCAGACCGTATTATTCTTTCTGAAAAAGATTTTAATATATAAAGAAGCACGATAATAGACTATAATTTAAAATGTGTGCATAAATAGACAAAATACAAGAGAAACGGGCGGGAAAGAGCTGTCTGTTTCTCTTTATTTTTTGGACGGAATCAAGTATAATGAAACTATCACGGAAGCGGGCAGAAACGCTTCGATATTTTATTATGAGGAAACGGCGAGGTGGGCTTTTATGGCAAGGAGAAAAGGTGCGGGCAGAAACGCGGCAAAAAGTGCAGGCAAAGGCATCGTGAATCATGCAGCCGGCGGTATGGCGGGCAGTGCGGTGAAAAAGGCGTCAGGCGGCGCAAGCCGGAACAGGGCGAATAGTCCGGCGAAAAACACTGCGGCGGATGCGGCAAGTATGAAAGCGAATGAACATGCCTATGAGATAGGAGAATTGGATCATTACCTGTTTGGTCAGGGAAACCATTACGAGATCTATAAAAAATTAGGCGCACATAAAGTAGTGAACGACAAAACGGAGGGCGTTTATTTCGCGGTATGGGCGCCGAATGCGAAGAATGTGTCTGTAGTCGGGGAATTTAATGACTGGAATTTGGAAAGAGACAGAATGGAGCGTCAGGAGCCTCTAGGTATTTATGTGAAGTTTGTACCGGAAGCGAAAGAAGGACAGCTTTATAAGTTCTGTATTGAGACGCAGAAAGGCGAGCTTCTTTATAAGGCGGATCCGTTTGCAAATTATGCGGAGCTTCGTCCGGGAACGGCGTCTCGTATTACGGATCTTTCCCGTATAAGATGGACGGATGACGCATGGATGAAAGCGCGGAAGACATGGAATCATAAGAAGAATCCGATGTCGATCTATGAAGTTCATATGGGTTCGTGGATGCGTCACCCGGGAAGGGAAGATGAAGGATTCTACACATACAGAGAGTTCGCCGAGGCGATCGTAAAATATGTAAAAGAGATGGGATACACTCATGTAGAACTGATGGGCATTGCAGAGCATCCGTTTGACGGTTCGTGGGGATATCAGGTTACGGGATATTATGCGCCGACTTCAAGATACGGAAGTCCTGAAGATTTTGCATATCTGGTTGACCTTCTGCATAAAAACAATATAGGAGTGATTCTTGACTGGGTTCCGGCGCATTTTCCGAAAGATGCTCACGGGCTTGCTGACTTTGACGGAACTCCGACATTCGAGTATGCAGATCCCAGACTCGGAGAACATCCGGATTGGGGAACGAAAGTATTTGATTACGGAAAAGCGGAAGTGCGCAACTTCCTGATTGCAAACGCATTATTCTGGATCGAACATTTCCATGTGGACGGGCTCCGTGTGGATGCTGTTGCGTCGATGCTCTATCTTGATTACGGAAAACAGGACGGACAGTGGGTCGCGAACAAATACGGAGGCAACGAGAATCTTGAGGCGATCGATTTCTTTAAACATTTGAATTCGGTTGTTCTGGGACGGAACAAAGGCGCTGTGATGATCGCGGAAGAATCGACGGCATGGCCGAAGGTGACAGGATCGCCCGAAGACGACGGCCTTGGTTTCAGCCTGAAATGGAATATGGGATGGATGCACGATTTTACGGAGTACATGAAACTTGATCCGTATTTCCGTAAAAATGCACATCATATGATGACGTTTGCGATGCAGTATGCATACAGTGAAAATTATATTCTTGTGTTGTCGCATGACGAAGTTGTTCATCTGAAGTGTTCGATGATCAATAAAATGCCGGGACTTGGGTTCGATAAATTTGCCAACCTAAAAGCAGGCTATGCGTTTATGATGGGCCATCCGGGAAAGAAACTTCTGTTCATGGGTCAGGAATTTGCACAGCTTAGAGAATGGAGCGAAAAGAGAGAGATCGATTGGTTCCTGCTCGCCGAACCTGAGCACAGAGATATTCAGAACTGGTATCGGGATCTGCTTCATTTGTATAAAAACAATAAAGCTCTTTATGAAATGGACAATGATCCGGCGGGATTTGAGTGGATCAATGCGGATGATATTTTCAGAAGTATTTACAGCTTTGTAAGACATTCCAAGAATAAAGAAAAGAATTTGCTTTTCGTCTGCAACTTTACTCCTGTGGAAAGAGAAGATTACAGAGTCGGCGTTCCGACGAGGAAAACGCTGAAGCTTGTTTTGAACAGTGATGAGGAAAAGTACGGAGGAAAAGGGGAAAAACGTCCGCTTACTCAAACCGGTGAAAAAGGAATGCGACGGTCAGGCGTATTCGATCGCATACCCGCTTCCGGCCTATGGTGTGGCAGTGTTTGAGTATTAAGATGTCAGGCAGCTTCTGACTTGAAACCGGAACCCCATTGGATTTAACCGGTGGGCGGTTCACTATTATATAAAAGGTAAAAAATGCAGAGCAAACTGCCGCAAAGTAGATGGGGGATTTTTAAAATAGCCTGTCTGTTTTGCGGCGGTTTTGTTTTTACCGGCAAAGTGAGGAGGAACAGCAGATGAAAAATTATTCGGAAGATCCGAACAGACAGTATCATATACAAACTGCAAAAGGGGAAATCGGGAAGTACGTCATTATGCCCGGAGATCCGAAAAGATGTGTGAAGATCGCGCAATATTTAGATAACCCGGTGTTGATTGCAGATAACAGAGAGTATGTGACATATACAGGAACGCTCGATCAAGTGAAGGTAAGCGTTACATCTACGGGAATAGGAGGACCGTCGGCGCTATTGCAATGGAAGAACTTTGTAGGTGCGGTGCGGATACGTTTATCAGGATCGGAACTTGCGGCGGAATGCAGACAGATGTGAAAAGCGGAGATATCGTTGTGTCAACAGGGGCAATCAGGATGGAAGGAACGAGCAGGGAGTATGCGCCGATCGAATTTCCGGCAGTGCCCGATCTGACAGTGACGAATGCGCTTGTGAAAGCTGTTAAATCAAAAGGATATCCGTTCCATACGGGAGTTGTACAGTGCAAAGATTCGTTTTACGGTCAGCATGAACCGGAGAGAAAGCCGGTAGGCTACGATCTGCTTCATAAGTGGGAGGCGTGGAAACAACTCGGCTGTCTTGCCTCGGAAATGGAATCGGCGGCTCTGTTTGTTGTGGCGAGCAGCCTTGGGGTGCGGGTCGGCTCGTGTTTTCTTGTGATCGCGAATCAGGAACGTGAGAAAGCAGGACTTGAGAACCCGGTAGTGCACGATACGGACATGGCGATCTGATACGGCGTCAGTCTGTATTCCTCCAAGTTATGTGAAGCAAGCGGCGGAATATGTAGGCGGAAGAGTTCCGATTTGTACTGTGATCGGTTTTCCGAACGGTTACGAGACGACTGCCGTAAAGGAATTTGAGACAAAAGATGCGATCGCAAACGGAGCGGATGAGATCGATATGGTTATCAATATCGGATGGCTGAAAGACAGAAAATACGATCAGATCGAAGAAGAAATCCGCATTCTGAAAAATGCGTGCGGCAGTAAAGTTCTTAAAGTGATCATAGAAACATGTCTTTTGACAGATGAAGAAAAAGTGAAAATGTGTGAGATCGTCACTCGTTCGGGAGCGGATTATATTAAAACGTCCACAGGTTTTTCAAAAGCAGGCGCGACTTTTGACGATATCAGCCTGTTTGCGGATCATGTCGGCGGTAACGTGAAGATGAAAGCGGCGGGCGGCATTTCCTCGATGGAAGACGCGGAAAAGTTTCTGGAGCTTGGGGCAGACAGACTCGGAACGAGCCGCATTGTAAAAATCGTGAAAACGGAAGAAGAAAACCCGGCGGAAGGAACTTGTGAAATGGAATTATCGCAGGGAATGATCGCAAAGTTAATTGAGACAGCGACTGCACAACTGGCGTATTCATACAGTCCCTACTCGGGATTTAAAGTAGGCGCAGCTCTTTTGGCTGAAAGCGGCAGGATCTATACCGGATGCAATATAGAAAATTCTGCATTTTCACCGACAAATTGTGCGGAGAGAACTGCGTTTTTTAAGGCGGTGAGCGAAGGAGAAAGGAAGTTTCGCGCAATTTGCATCATCGGTGGAAAAGATATTTCAGAAACAGTATGTACGCCTCCTTGCGGAGTGTGCCGTCAGGTTATGGCAGAATTTTGCGATCCGAAGAAGTTCAAGGTGATATTGGCATCAGGCAGGGAAAAGTATAGAATCCTTCGGTTGGAAGAACTTTTGCCGTTTGGGTTTGGGTCGGAGTATCTGTAGGAACGATTGACAAGAAAAAGAAAACATGACATAATAAATTAACCAAAAGGTTAATGTGAGGGTGATGTATTGAGTGGAAATAACATATGCGAATGGAAAAGTTGAAAAATACTTTAAAGATTATAAAAAGATGCAAAAGAAACTGCCTTTTGAGTGGGTGAAAACAATAAAAAAGCATATGGACAGACTAAAAGCGGCGGAATGTTTTGGAGATTTTTTGAAATTGAGATTAGGAAAGCCTGAACAGTTAGAAGGATGCGAAAGTATTCGATATTCGTTGCATGTAGCGGCAAATGTAAGATTGATTATCGAGCCGAATGCCGAACAGGATACGGTTATGATTTGTACGGAAATAGAAGTGGAAGGAGTGAGTGATTATCATGGCAGCAAAGAAAATTGGTATATCCCGTGATTTAATAATTCACCCGGGAGAAACGATTGCAGACGTCTTGGAAGAACGTGGAATCACACAGAGTGAACTGGCGTCGAGTGCAGGCGTTTCTCCGGCTTACGTAAGCAATGTTATTGCCGGAAAGAAAGGGATATCTGCAAACTTTGCCAGAGGATTAGAGTATGCAATCGGAGTACCAAAGTCTTTTTGGCTGAATCTTCAGGCGAACTATGAGGCGGAACTTTTGGAAGCAAATGAATTACAGACGATTACGGAAGAAGAGCGTATCGTGAGGGAAGACTTAAAAGAAATTGTGAAATACTTTAGAGAAAGAGGCATGATGCCTAGTCGTGAAAATAAAGATGATTCGATACTTTCTCTTCGTAAAATTCTGCAGATTAGTAATTTGGTAAATTTAAATGAAATAATTCCCGGGGAGCATTCGGATGTCCGGAAACTTATCGGTAAATAGAAATGTGTTGGGGGCATGGATTCGTTTGTGTCAAATTTTGGAGAATAATCAAAATGTTTCAACAAAGTTTGAAGTAGAGCATATAAACGAATTGATAGGTAAAATAAAAAATGTTATGTGTCAGAAGAATGTGGATTTTCAAAATCATTTGAAAACTGTATTGGGAGAATATGGCATAGATTTTTCTGTTGTGAAAAATTTTAGAGGAGCGCCTGTGCAAGGGTATATTTTTCGGCGGAGCGATGGGGTGTATCAAATGGTTTTGACGATAAGGGGAGCGTTTGCGGATATTTTTTGGTTTTCTTTATTTCATGAACTGGGACATATTGTAAATGGAGATATAGGTAAAAGTATTAAATTTATAGATGACGGGAGTGATGTGGATAAGGAGACGGCAGCAGATCTTTTTGCGAGAGATAGACTTTTGTCACCGGAGAGTTATGCAAGTTTTATCCAAAAAGGAGACTTTACATTTGAAGCAATCTGTAGTTATGCACGGACTCAGAATGTGATGCCTTACATTGTTATCGGAAGACTTCAAAAGGAGAAATATCTGGATTATCATCAGTATAGTAATTACAAATTGCGGTATAAATGGGGAGACTGTTCATAAGAATAAAGTGGATACAGTATTGATTTATTGGGAATAAGGGCAAGATATAAGAGTGTTGTACAGGGAGATGGGATAATGGAAATGTATAAAAGAATATTTGTAATCGTTCTTGATTCTCTCGGGATCGGGGCGATGCCGGATGCGGCTCGGTTCGCAGATGAAGGCGCGGATACGTTCGGACATATTTTGGAGAAAACAAAAACTTTGAATATTCCGAATCTTCGCAGGCTTGGGTTTCTGAACTTAAAGTGCGGCGGAGATATGAAAGGCGTCGAGTCTCCCGAGGGGCGCTTCATGCGGATGCGGGAAGCGAGCAACGGAAAAGATACGATGACCGGACACTGGGAGATGATGGGGATTAAAACGGAAAAGCCGTTTCGGACTTTTACGGAACATGGATTTCCGGCAGAATTGATCAAGGAGCTGGAGAAACAGTGTGGGAAAAAGGTGATCGGAAATAAAAGCGCGAGCGGTACTGAGATTATAGAAGAGCTGGGCGAGGAAGAGATTCGTACAGGATCTATGATCGTGTATACGTCGGCGGATTCGGTTATGCAGATCTGCGGAAATGAAGAGACTTTCGATCTGGAAGAACTGTATCGGTGCTGTGAGACTGCAAGGCGGATCACGATGAAAGATGAATGGCGCGTAGGAAGGGTGATCGCAAGACCGTATATCGGAATGAAAAAAGGTGAGTTTAAAAGGACGAGCAATCGGAGAGACTACGCGTTGAAGCCGCCGGCGCCCACTGTTTTAAATGCTCTGAAAGATGCGGGGAATGATGTGATCGGCGTGGGAAAGATTCATGACATTTTCTGCGGGGAAGGGATTACGAAAACATATCATTCGGAAAGTTCCGTTCATGGGATGGAACAGACGATCGATGTGTGCAAAGAGGAATTTACGGGACTGTGTTTTGTAAACCTTGTTGATTTTGACGCATTATGGGGGCATCGGAGAAATGTAGAAGGGTATGGCAAAGAGATCGAAAAGTTTGATGAGAAACTCGGCGTTTTGCTGGAATGTCTTTCGCAGGATGATCTATTGATCCTGACCGCAGATCACGGGAATGATCCGACATACAAGGGAACGGATCATACGAGAGAGTATGTTCCTTTCCTTGCATACAGCAAAAGAATGCAGGCGGGAGGTCCGCTTCCGGAAGCAGAGACGTTTGCGGTGATAGGGGCGACTGTAGCAGAGAACTTCGGAGTAGATATGCCGAAAGGAACGATAGGATATTCTGTTTTAAGCAGGTCTGCAAAGAGTAGTAAACCGTGAAAATGTAAAAAAATCAAAGCGGAAGTAGGATGAAAAACTGTAAAAATGTAAAAAACCGGACAGTTAAAGCTGTGAAAACTTATAGAAATATGAAAAGTTAAAAAGCCGGAAGTCGGAAAAAATGTAAAAAATGAAAAGCCGATGAGAATACAGGATAAAAATATAGGAAAATATAGAGAGAAAAGTGAAAATTAAGGATTGTCGGAAAACTTAATTTATTGTATAATATTCGATTGAGAAAATGAAATGAGAACATGGGACAATACAGGAGGAAGAAAGATGGCAAAAAGAAATGATATCCACAAGGTACTTATCATCGGCTCCGGCCCGATCATTATCGGACAGGCTTGTGAATTCGATTATTCCGGAACACAGGCTTGTAAAGCATTGAGAAATTTAGGATACGAGATTGTATTGGTGAATTCAAACCCGGCGACAATCATGACGGATCCGGAGATTGCTGACGTTACTTATATTGAACCTTTGAATGTTGACAGAATAGAACAAATCATAAAAAAAGAAAGACCTGATGCATTACTGCCGAATCTCGGTGGACAGTCCGGTCTTAATTTATGCTCAGAACTGGCGCAGGCGGGCGTTTTGGAGAAATATAACGTAGAAGTTATCGGCGTACAGGTCGATGCGATCGAGCGAGGAGAAGACAGAATCGAATTTAAGCACACGATGGATCAGCTCGGTATAGAGATGGCTCGAAGCGAGGTTGCATATTCTGTAGACGAGGCTCTTGCGATTGCGGAGAAGCTTGGATATCCGGTAGTTCTTCGTCCTGCTTATACGATGGGCGGCGCAGGCGGCGGTCTTGTATATAATGTAGATGAATTGAAAACAGTATGCGCCAGAGGTCTTCAGGCAAGTCTTGTAGGTCAGGTTCTTGTAGAAGAATCTATCTTGGGATGGGAAGAGCTGGAACTTGAAGTTGTCCGCGACGCAGAGGGCAATATGATCACTGTATGCTTTATCGAAAATATCGATCCGCTCGGCGTTCATACAGGAGATTCTTTCTGCTCCGCTCCGATGCTTACGATCTCAGAAGAAGTTCAGCAGCGTCTGCAGGAAAAATCTCATAAAGTAGTAGATTCTGTTAAGGTGATCGGCGGCTGTAACGTACAGTGGGCGCATGATCCGAAGACAGACAGAGATATCATTATCGAGATCAACCCGAGAACGTCTCGTTCTTCGGCGCTTGCATCGAAAGCGACAGGATTCCCGATCGCGCTTGTATCCGCAATGCTTGCGACAGGCATGACGCTGAAAGATATTCCGTGCGGAAAGTACGGTACATTGGATAAATACGTTCCTGACGGAGATTATGTTGTGATCAAGTTCGCGCGCTGGGCATTTGAGAAATTCAAAGGTGTGGAAGACAAGCTTGGAACACAGATGCGTGCGGTAGGCGAAGTAATGAGCATCGGTAAGAACTTCAAAGAAGCGTTCCAGAAAGCGATTCGTTCTTTGGAGACAGGAAGATACGGACTCGGTCATGCGAAAGATTTTGACGGAAAAACAAAAGAAGAGCTTCTCAAGAGTTTGCGGTATGCGACAAGCGAGCGTTACTTTGTTATCTACGAAGCGCTGAGAAAAGGAGCTTCTGTAGAAGAGATCCATGAACTGACAAAAGTAAAACACTATTTCCTTGAGCAGATGAAAGAGCTGGTGGAAGAGGAAGAGGCTCTGCTTGCGTTTAAGGGAGGTTTGCCGGAAGACAATGCTCTTATCGCGGCGAAAAAAGACGGATTCTCTGATAAATATTTAAGCCAGATTCTTGAAGTGGATGAGGATGAGATCCGCAATAAGAGAATCAGCCTCGGCGTTGAGGAAACGTGGGAAGGCGTTCATGTAAGCGGAACGCAGGACAGAGCATATTACTATTCGACATATAACGGAACGGACAAAAACCCGATCAGTGAAGAGAAACCGAAGATCATGATCTTAGGCGGGGGACCGAACCGTATCGGACAGGGAATCGAGTTTGACTATTGCTGTGTACATGCGTCTCTTGCTTTGAAAAAGCTTGGTTTCGAGACGATCATTGTCAACTGTAACCCTGAAACGGTATCTACAGACTATGACACATCTGATAAACTGTATTTTGAGCCGCTTACACTGGAAGACGTACTGAGCATTTATAAGAAGGAAAAACCGGTCGGAGTGATCGCGCAGTTCGGAGGACAGACTCCGCTGAACCTTGCGGCAGATCTGGAAAGAAACGGCGTGAAGATCTTAGGTACGGCTCCGTCTGTTATCGATCTGGCGGAAGACCGCGATCTGTTCCGTGAAATGATGGATAAGCTTGAGATTCCGATGCCTGAGTCGGGAATGGCTGTTACGGTGGACGATGCTCTTGAAATTGCCGAGAAGATCGGTTATCCGGTTATGGTGCGTCCGTCTTATGTACTTGGCGGCCGTGGCATGGAAGTTGTATATGATGCGGAAAGCATGGTAGGATATATGAAAGCAGCAGTCGGTGTGACACCTGACCGTCCGATTTTGATCGACCGTTTCCTCGGACATGCAACAGAATGTGAAGCAGACGCGATCAGCGACGGCACACATGCGTTTGTTCCGGCGGTTATGGAACATATCGAGCTTGCGGGAGTACATTCCGGAGATTCGGCATGTATTATTCCTTCTAAAAATATTTCGGAAGAAAATGTAAAGACGATCAAAGAATATACGAGAAAAATCGCAGAAGAGATGCATGTGAAAGGTCTTATGAACATGCAGTATGCGATCGAAAACGGAAAAGTGTACGTATTGGAGGCGAACCCTCGTGCGTCAAGAACAGTGCCGCTTGTATCGAAAGTATGTAATATCCGCATGGTTCCGCTTGCCATCGACATTGTGACAAGTGAACTGACAGGAAGACCTTCACCGGTTCCGGCGTTAAAAGAGCAGAACATTCCGTACTACGGAGTAAAAGAAGCGGTATTCCCGTTCAATATGTTCCCGGAAGTAGACCCGCTGCTCGGACCGGAGATGAGATCGACCGGAGAAGTGCTCGGATTGTCCAAATCTTTCGGCGAAGCATTTTATAAGGCTCAGGAAGCAACACAGACAAAGCTTCCGCTTGAAGGTACGGTGCTGATCTCTGTAAGCAATCGTGATAAGCCGGAAGTTGTGGAAGTTGCGGCTGATTTTGCAAAAGCGGGATTCAAGATCATTGCGTCAGACCATACTTGCAGCCTGCTTAAAGAGAACGGAATCGAAGCAGAGAAGATCAATAAGCTTCAGGAAGGCCGTCCGAATATGCTTGATGTGATCACGAACGGAAAAGTTGACATGATCGTGAATACACCGTCAGGAAAAGAAAGTAAGAATGACGACAGCTATTTGAGAAAAGCTGCGATCAAAAAGAAAGTTCCGTATATGACGACAATGGCTGCTGCGAAAGCTGCCGCAAACGGAATTCTTGCAGTGAAGAAACATGGAAGCAAAGAAGTGAAATCACTTCAGGAAATTCACGGAGAAATTACGGACAAAGAATAGTATGATTCATTAATATAAGACAGGTTTTATGAAGATGCCGGCCGCATTTGCGGTTAGGCATCTTTTGTATAAAATGAAAGATATTTTCCTTTGGCAAATCAATCAGATGGTGTATATGTGAAAAAAATCAATAAAAATAAAGCTAAAATAGCCATATTATACAAAAAGCATAGATAAAAAGAAAAAAAATACAAAAGAAGTGATAAAAAGTGTAAATATTATTGGGGGGGTAATGCTATCATTTATAAGATGATGGGAGTAATGTGGTGAGCACATTCGTACATTACATTTTAAAAAGAAGGAGAGAAGTTTATGAAAAAGAGAATGTTCCATAAGGGAATGGCTGCGGTTCTCGCGGTATCGCTGACAACCGGCGGGGCTCTTCCGTTTATGGCTCAGACGGTTCATGCAGAAGACACTGCGGCAGAGCAGGGGCAGACGCCTGAGAAAAAGAGCGGTACTGTAACTCTTGAGAAGAAGAACGATGGTACGTATGTCTTCGGAAACGAATATCTGAAAAGAACGTTCAGTTTGAGCGCAGACAAAGTATTGTCAACAAAAGAGATTACAAACTATCGTACCGGAACTCCGACTGTGTTCACACCGCAGGCGGGCAGTGAAGAGTTTATAATCAACACGCTTGACAATAATTCCGAAGGGGAAGACAGCGGATTCGTAGCGCCTAAGAAAAAGTTGGAGACGACAGGTTGGAAGGCAACGGCGGACAGCGTTGCAGAGAATGAAGCGCCGAATGGCGGAGCAGACAAGATGTTCGACGGTGATAATAATACATATTATCATTCTAAATATGGGGATGGCGTGGATGCAGCGGTGAAAGAGTATCCGCATAATATTTATGTCGATTTTGGTTCGCAGAAGTCGTTCCAGTCTCTTCGCTATCAGCAGAGAGTGGATCAAAATGGAACTCCCACAGTGAGCGGGCATGTGAAAGGTTATAAGATTTATACCGGGGATAGCATCGATGCTCTGAAAACAACAGACGGTGCAAAACTGGTTGGTCAAGGTTCTTTTGAAAATAAAAAAGAAACATATGTGAACTTGGACGAAAAAGTGACAGCGCAGTATGTTCGTATTGAGTTTGTTGATTGTTATGAACCGTCAGCTGCAAATGTAAGCAAAGACGTAGCCTGCTGTTCGGAATTTGACTTTTTTGAAGATACAGCGACGTTCCCTGTAGTGGATAACGCGACACAGCTTAAGACGAGCGAAATGAAAGTGCAGGGCGAACCTCAACTGACAGAAAAGGACGGAGTGAAAACGCTGACGTTTACGTTTGAGCCGAAGAGAGTAAGAGGTGTAGATTACACGATCAAAGAAGTGATCACGATGAAAGACGGAGATTCTTTCATGAGAAAACACCTCGATATTTCTGTTGGGGAAGGGCAGGCAGAAAAAGCGAAGATCGATTATATCGATCTGGAAAATATGAACATCGCACAGACTGATCTGAAACAGAATGAATACTGGACGATCAGTGACACTATGGCGGACAATCCTGACATGGGCGGAATGAAAGGCGATTATCTGGAGCTTGGACAGCCGTACTATGTAGGTGCGATGTACTGGGGATGTGAGTTCCCGGAGACAGAGAACAAAATTAAAGGTTCTAATTCCTTTATCCGTTACTACTATGGAAAATCATTGAAATCCGATGATAAGTTTGAGTATAACGAAGGAAACGAAAACGGAAAGATGACGACGTGGGACGCTGTCGTAGGAGCTGCCCGAAGCAGAGATTACAGCGTGACACAGAGCGATTTCTATGAATATATCGAGACGATCGCAATAGATACGGAGTTCCGTCAGCAGTACAACTCATGGTACGACAACATGAAGGAGATCACGGACGAGATTATTCAGAAGAGTTTCTTCGAGATTGAGAAAGGATTCACACAGTACGGGATAGCTCCTCTTGATTCTTATGTTGTAGACGATGGATGGACGAATTACAGCTCCTTCTGGGATTTTAATAATAAGTTTCCGAATGAGCTTTACAACTCCAGTCTGCAGGTGAATCAGCTTGCGTCCAACTTCGGACTGTGGCTTGGACCAAGAGGCGGATATGGAACAGAAAGAACGATTGCGAATTGGATTGCAAGTAATGGTTTGGGTTCTGTAAATAATCAATCGGGTGGAGATATTAATATTTCTGATGCGAGATATCTGACGAAATTGAATAAAGATGTTTTCTGCGAGTATCAGGATAAGTTTGATATCAACTACTGGAAACTGGATGGAATGCTCTTAAATCCATCGACAGAGCAGTCCGAATATTATGTGACAGGTAATCCGCTTTATACGATTTCAGAGACATACGAGAGATGGACGGATATTTTTGAAGATATGCGTGACAACAGAGCGGGAAAAGACCTTTGGCTTAATATGACTTCTTACACAAACCCGAGTCCGTGGCACGTTCAGTGGGTGAACAGCGTATGGATGCAGAATACGGGAGATACAGGTTATACGGATAGCTTTAATGCAACGGATGAAGAAGCGATGCTTACATACCGTGACAACGCTTATTATAACTTCTTAAATGAAAGAGAGTGGCAGCTTCCGAACAAATATTTTTATAACCATGACCCGGTTTACGGATTGACTGCAAACGATGCTTATCATAGACCGGATATCAAATATACAGATGATGAGATGAGAAATCACCTGTATATGCTCGGAACGAGAGGAACGGCATTCTGGGAGTATTATTATAGTTACTCCATGTTTGATGACAATAAATGGCAGATCAACGCGGAAGCGGCAAAATGGATCGAAGACAATTTCGACATTCTTCAGAAATCACAGATGTTCGGCGGAAAACCGAATGACGGAAATGTTTACGGATATTCCTGCTGGAACGGAAAAGAGGGAATTCTCTCGATCAGAAATCCGAAGAATGAAGCACAAAGTTATAAAGTAACTTATGACAGACTGATCGGCGTCGGAGAAGATCTCGGAACTGTTTACGGAAAGGTTGTCGTAGGAGATCAGAGACACCAGACAGATGAACCGCTTACATATGGCAAGGAAGTGACATACACGCTTAATCCGAAGGAAGTTTTGATCCTGCAGTTTGGTGAGAAAGATGAAACTCCTGCGAAAATCCTTTCTGTAGAAGGAAACGGAAAAGAAGCAGAAGTTGAATTTGACGAGACGATCCGTACGCCGGAAGCGGGAATGTTTAAGGTAGACGGATACGAAGTGACAAAGGCAGAATTGAAAGCCGACAGACGTACAGTGAAACTGACTTTGGATAAGGAACTGAAAGATGCCCGGACAGTGAGCGTAAGTGTAGACGGCGTGAAAGATACTGTCGGAAATACTTCAAAAGTAAGCGCGCAGAATGATGCGTTTAAAGACGGCATCATAACAGGAGTGATCAGCGATGATCTGAAAGACGGAGCTGTATCGACAAAAGCGAAATACTCTGTCGACGGACACGGCGGATTTACTGTAACAGGTAAGATCAAGACAGATTCAAAAGACGTGGTACTTGCAGAGCAGAAAGGCGCTTATAAAGTCGGCATTGACGGCGAAGGATATCTGACGTTTGAGTTTAACAATATGAAGATCACATCGAAATATGATCAGAAGACGGTTGATAAAGCAAACGACAGCTACACAAGCGAGACGAAAGGAATTGCGGCTGACGGTAAAGAGCATCAATTCTCTGCTGTAAAAGAAATTAACGGAATGATCAAACTTTACCTTGACGGAAAAGTGGTTGCTTCAACATACAGCGAAGATAAAGCAAATCCGGAGATCGCAAAAGGCGAAACGATATTTGCGCAGGGTCTGACAAAAGACGAAGTTTCTTATATTACAGTTCTCGACAGATCGCTTGCATATGATGAAGTGAAAGATCTGATCGATACAGAAGATAATGTTGTTCTTGCAAAGAACAATCCGAAAGTAAAAGTTACCGCTTATGATGCAACTGTTAATACGGCAGTGGCAGAGAAACCGGACAGACCGTTTAATATGGTAAACGACGGCGTGAAGAGTACGGCGAATTATCTGGAGCTGACAGATACGAGCGACAGCCAGAACCATTCCCGTTACGTGCAGTTCGATCTCGGAGACGAGTATGATCTGATGAAGATCCATATGACAAGATACTGGGATGGCTCAAGAAAATACGGACCGACAGTGATCCAGTTAAGTACAGACGAGAACTTTGCGGCAGACAAAACGACAACGGTATATAACTCCGATAAAGACAATGTACATAAACAGGGCGCGGGCAAAGATGAGTTTTATGTCGAGACGGCAGCAGGCAAAGAGATGTGGAACGCAGAAAACAGTGAACCTGTAACAGCTCGCTACATCCGTGTCTATGTAAACGGAAGAGAAAATAATCAGGGTACGTCTGATCATATCGTCGAGTTCGAGGCTTACGGTGCGAAAGACGGCGGAGCGATCATCCGTCCGGACAGACCGGAAGAGCCGGAGAAACCGGTACTTACAGGCGTGACAGCGTCAGTTGAAAAGGCAGAACTGAAAGTCGGCGAGACAACAAAGGCAGCAGCAACGATTATGCCGGAAGGTGCAGAAGACGTAGAGCTTGCATGGACGTCTTCCGATGATAAGATTGCAACAGTAGATAAGGACGGAAACGTTAAGGCGGTTGCAGAAGGAACGGCAACGCTGACTGTAACGGCGACACAGGGAAGCGGAGACAGCGCGGTAACAAAAACAGCTACTGTGGATGTAACGGTAATAAAAGACGGCGGAACAGATCCGGAACCGGAGAAACCGGTACTTACAGGCGTGAAAGCGTCAGTTGAAAAGGCAGAACTGAAAGTCGGCGAGACAACAAAGGCAACAGCAACGATCATGCCGGAAGGTGCAGAAGGCGTAGAGCTTGCATGGACTTCTTCCGATGACAAGATTGCGACAGTAGATAAGGACGGAAACGTTAAGGCGGTTGCAGAAGGAAAAGCAACGCTGACTGTGACAGCGACACAGGGAAGCGGAGACAGCGCGGTAACAAAAACAGCTACTGTGGATGTAACGGTAATAAAAGACGGCGGAACAGATCCGGAACCGGAGAAACCGGTGGTACTTACAGGCGTGAAAGCGTCAGTTAAGAAAGCAGATCTGAAAGTCGGCGAGACAACAAAGGCAACAGCGAAGATCACACCGGAAAAGGCAGAAAATGTAACATTTGCATGGGCTTCTTCCGATAAAAAAGTTGCAACGGTAGATGCTGACGGCAATGTAAAGGCAGTCGGCAAAGGAACAGCGAAGCTGACAGTGACAGCGACACAGGGAAGCGGAGCGGATGCAGTGAAAGTAACTGACACTGTGAAAGTAACGGTTACAAAAGACGGCGGTCAGACACCGCAGGAGGATGGAAAGACACCTCCGAAGACAGGAGACGAAACAGCGCCGTTCTTCCCGTTTGTACTTGCACTTGCGGCAGGCGCAGTGGTCATGATCACGAGAAAAAGAACGGATAAACAAAGATACGCAGAAAAGATCAAAATAAAAAATTGATACTTAAAAAGGATTGCCGTGTGAGCGGCGATCCTTTTCTGCATTATCGGATATTCCGGTTTCTGATCGCGCAGAACCTTCAGGGAGGACGTCTGCGCCGCAGCAGGCAAGTTTACAGCTTTACGGCGTGTGGAAAGGAAACGTATATAAAAATGTTAGAATGGAAAAAACGGTTCGCTTTGTGATAAAATGATAGAAGAAAACAACTTCGGATCATTGAAATGGGAAAACGCAGAAGGAATATAATGAAAAGTATTATGAGGAAATGCTGTCGGTCGTTCGGGAATACAAGGATTACAGCGTGCTTGGGCATATGGATCTGATCGCCCGTTATGATGAAAAGGGCGTCTATCCGTTTGAAAAGATCAAACCGATCGTCGAAGAGATTTTGCAAGTTGTCATAGCGGATGGGAAAGGTCTGGAAGTGAATACATCGTCATATCGGTACGGCCTTTCTGACACGACGCCTTCTGTGGAAATTTTAAAACGGTACAGAGAGCTTGGCGGAAAGATCGTCACAATAGGGAGCGACAGTCATAAACCGGAACACTTGGGCGCTTATATAGAAGAAACGAAGGAAATGCTGAGAAAAGCAGGTTATACGCAGTTTTGTACTTATGAAAGAATGTCTCCGGTTTTTCATGATCTATAACAACGTTTTTGCTATATAAACTGCAAAGAAAGCGGAGAGAAAAGAGATAATTGTGCAGTATAAACAAAATAAAGAAAATAGAATAAACATATTGCACAAAAGAAGTCCGGGCAATAGGCGAAAACTATCATAAATTACAAATCGGTTGCTAAAAAGTGCAAATAACTGAAATGTAAAGTGCGATATCATAAGAAAATAGGAATAGTGGGCAACTATAGTAACTAGAAAAAGAGGGAAATGTATGAGAAAGAGAATGAAAACAGTAAGAGGCTTGTGGGCAGGTCTGCTTGCGGCGGCAGTTGTACTTACATCGGCTGCACCGTCGGCGTTGACCGTACAGGCAGAGGAAGCTGACGCAGTGCAGACTGCAGAAGTTTCAGGGGTGGAATATCAGATCTACCCGACTCCCCATGAGATGACTTATCAGGATGGGGGATTCGACATCGGAGAAGTGAATATTGTTTACGAAAACGGTGTTGATGATGTGACAAAGAATCGAATGACAGAAGTTCTTTCGATCAAAGGCAAGAGTGAGAGCGCTGCTGTTACCAATGCAAAAGTTGACGGCAAGACGAATATCCTTGCAGGTATCTACGGCTCCGACGGATATGTAGATAAATATGTGAAGGAGCATTACACAGTAGATAAATCTTTGTTTGACCATCACGGTTCCTATTTCCTCGCATCTAATAAGGGTGAGATCGTAATCCTCGGATTAGATACAGATGCGGTATTTTACGGCATCACATCTTTGAAGCATATCTTCAATCAGATGGACGGAACTACGATCCGCAACTTTGAGATGAGAGATTATGCAGATGTAAATATCCGTGGATTTATCGAAGGATATTACGGACTTCCGTGGTCGAATGAGGACAGAATGTCTCTTATGAGATTCGGCGGAGATTATAAGATGACGTCTTATATCTTTGCTCCGAAAGACGATGAGTATCACAAAGGAAAATGGCGTGATTTATATCCGGAAGAAGAACTGGCAAAGATCAAGGAAATGGTAAAAGTCGGAAACGATTCTAAGTGCCGTTTCGTTTGGACAGCCCACCCGTTTATGGGAGGATTTAATCAGGCGCAGGCAGATCAGGAGATTCAGGCGCTTCTGCGCAAATTTGATCAGTTGTACGATGCAGGCGTGCGTCAGTTCGGAGTACTCGGCGACGACGTCGGAAGCCTTCCGAGAACGATCGTGATCAACATGATGACAAAAGTATCCGAGTGGGCAAAAAAGAAAGGCGATGTATATGACACAGTATTCTGTCCGGCAGGATATAACCATTCATGGCAGTCAGGCGGTACAGGCGGCAATTATGCAGAGCTGAACGAGTATGACAAAGGATTCCCGGAAGATATCAAGATCTTCTGGACAGGAGAAGCAGTATGTAAACCGATCGAGCAGGTAACGCTTGATCACTTCAGAACTCATAGAACGACAGACGGTCAGAAACGTCGTGCCCCGCTATTCTGGCTCAACTGGCCTGTAAACGACATTAATCACGGACGTCTTATGATGGGTAAAGGTGTGCAGCTTAAAACAGATGTAAATCCGGAAGATCTTGCGGGAGCGGTGACAAACCCGATGCAGGAATCAGAAGTATCGAAACCGGCGATCTTCGCAGTTGCGGATTATAGCTGGAATATCGCAGGATTTAATATGGATAAGAGCTGGGCGGATTCATTTGCGTATATTGATGAAAATGCATCTGAAGAGCTTCATACACTTGCGAAACATATGTCTAACCCGGAACCGAACGGACATGGACTTGTATTGCCGGAGTCAGAAGAAATTCAGGGTCTGATCAATACTTATAAAACACAGCTTGCAAAGCAGGAAACGTAGAAGAAGCAACAACAACGCAGCTTGTGGCAGAGATGACAACAATCATTGAAGCTTGCGACGGTTTCCATGCAAAGAGCAAAAACGAGGCAATGAAAGCGGAAATCCTTCCGTTTACAAACTCTTTGAAAGATCTCTGTACGGCAATCCGTTCTTTTGCACAGGCACAGGATGCAATGCAGAAAAATGATATGCAGAGCGCGTTTGATCTGTATATGGCAGGTTCGGGAAGTTATGCGACCTCCCAGACATATACAAAAGAGATGTACAATGCGTCTCCGGCAGTTGTAACTCCGGGATCGACCCATTTGATCCCTCTGGCAAAAACATTGGAAGCGGCATTGTCAGATCCGATGAACGATTATGTGGCAGGCGATGTTGAAAGACCGTTGAAAATTACGGCAGAGGCAAGCTTTCAGACATGGCAGAGCGGAAAACCGGCAGATATTATTGACGGCAACAGCGGTACGTATGCATGGTACAACGGAGCAGAAGGTGTCGGACAGTATTATCAGGTGAACTTCAGCAAACCGACGACTATTTACGGCGTACATATCGAAAACGGCGCAGGAAAAGAGAAACCGGACGATACATTCGGATACGCAAAACTGAAATATCAGGCAGAAGGTTCTGATGAGTGGAAAGAATTAGAAAACGGAAAAGAATACGGACCATATGCTGCGAAAGTTGATGTGGCAGGACTTGAAATCGAGAACGTTACGGCAGTTCGTTATGAGTGCTCGAGAGTGGGAGGATCTGGTAAATGGCCTTCTATGCGTGAGTTTAAAGTAGACTTGCAGCCCGGAGCGGCAGATACGTTTACAAAAGAAGTGATCCGTACAACAGAAGGTTGGACTGTTTACAATAATGGAAACGAAAATAATGCAATCGACGGTGATGAAGGCACAAGCGTACATTACAATGTAAGACAGGGAGATCCTACAAACGGTGACTCTATGATCGCAGGTGATTATTTCGGAGTGAAGCTGTCCGAGAAGATCACACTTGGAAAGATCAAGATTGTCCAGGGTAATAATGATACACATGCAGATTATATGCAGAACTGTGATCTGGAGTGGTCGGTTGACGGTCAGAAATGGACAAAGATTGCAACATTTGAAAACAAACGCACGATAGAGATCGATGTATCTGACAAAGATATTCAGGCACAGTATGTTCGTATCAAGAATAATGCGACACAGAAAAACTGGTTTGCGATCAGAGAATTTGACGTTGACTCTAAAGTATGGTTTAACTCGAAAGTTTACACAAACGTAGACGCTTACAAAGAATACAGAGCAAATCTGTTGGATGAAAGCGCTGAAATCGAAGCTAAGAATGATATTACTTTAAAGAAAGATCAGTATATCGGCTTAAAATTAGACCGCATTCATGAGATTAAAGATATTCAGAAGAATCTTGAAAATGCAGACAAGCTTACCCTTGAAACATCTCTCAATGCATATGAGTGGACAACATATGATGCAAAGAAACCGGGAGATGCAAGATATATCAGACTGATCAACAAGACGAATGATGATGTGAAATTCAATTTGAAACAATTCGTTGTAAATACGGTAGAGTTCAAAGAAAAATCACTGCATTCAAAAAGCGGAAATTATACGATCACAGATCCTGAGAAAGCGTTCGACGGAAACAGAGCAACAGAGGCTGTTTATCAGACATCACAGAACGAAGGCGTTTGGTTCGTATACGATCTCGGACAGACAATCCACTTCGATAAGTTCAAAGCTGTCTGCGAGGATAGCGAGCATGACTATATCAGACATGGTAAATTCTCTGTATCTACAGACGGAGAGACATGGGAAGAAATCATGACTCTCGGTTCACAGGATGGACCAAATAACGGAGAAGCGAATGATACTGATGAGATCGGAGCGGTGCTTCCGAATCATGAAACTTCTTATAATACAAAAGAAGCAACAAACATTAACAAAGATGCACGTTACCTGAAATTCGAGGTAACAAGAACAAAAGTCGGTTCTGACAAGTGGGTTCGCTTCAGCGAGCTTGAGATCAATGACGGAGCGTATGTTCCGAGTGAAAACGATCCGACATATGAAAGCTCATGTCTCGATACACAAAACGGAAAATTCTCTTATATGTCAGATATGAATCTTGCGACATCATTTGTTCCGGCAGAAAAGAGCGGAAACCTTGTTTATCATGTATCAGAGAAGAATGACCGCAATAAGATTAAGATTGTTCAGAGAGCAGATTCGATTTCAAATGCAACTGTAAGTGTGAGAACATTAGCAGAAGCAGATACATGGAAACCTGTCGGAACACTGGGCAAGACAGTGAATGAGTTTGTTCTTTCGAATGAGACAGTGCTTCTTGATGTGAAAATTGAGTGGTCAGATGCTAAGGTCGGCATTATAGAGATGTTCCTTTCAAAAACAGATGCTCCGACACCGGAAGAGAAAGTTTGGACAGTGACACTTGACGGAAAAGAAGTAAAAGTAAAAGACGGAGAGAAACTGACGAAACCGGCAGATCCGACAAAAGAGGGATACAAATTCCTCGGATGGTTTGTAGGAGATAAAGAGTTTAACTTCGATACACCAATCACAGAAGAACTGAACGGTATTAAGATCGAAGCTCGTTTTGAGAAAATCGACGAACCGACACCGGAAGAGAAATTTTGGACAGTGACGCTTGACGGAAACGAAGTAAAAGTAAAAGACGGAGAAAAACTGACAAAACCGGCAGACCCGACAAAAGAAGGATATAAATTCCTCGGATGGTTTGTAGGAGATAAGGAGTTTAACTTCGATACACCGATCACAGAAGAACTGAACGGTATTAAGATCGAAGCTCGTTTTGAGAAGATCGACACACCGACACCGGGTGAGAAAGAATGGACAGTGACACTTAACGGAAAAGAAGTCAAAGTAAAAGACGGAGAAAAACTGACAAAACCGGCAGACCCGACAAAAGAGGGATACAAATTCCTCGGATGGTTTGTGGGAGATAAGAAGTTTGACTTCGATACACCAATCACAAAAGAACTGAACGGTATTAAGATTGAGGCTCGTTTTGAGAAAATAAAAGATGAGCCACAGCAGCCGAACAAAGGCGGAGCAGTTCAGACAGGTGATACAACAAACATAGCGCTGTGGATTGCATGTCTTGGTATAGCAGGCGCTGCAGTTGCTGTAACTCTTAGATCACGCAGAAAACGTTCTTAATGAAACGGTTGTTTTGATTGACGAACGGTGATCAGTTATAAAAAAATGCTGTGGGAAGACGATCAAATTGTTGATATGCAAACTGGAAAATGTATGATTATTCGATTCGGAGAATATGAAACATATTGTGTTGAAGAAGAACAGGTAATGAAAAGTGTGGGATTTTATCTTGAAACAAGAAATGGTGAAAATCTTCCACTCGGAAATTTATCAGAGTATGCGAACAAAATAGAAGAACCTATATGGTAGGACGTACCGAAATTCGGTACGCAGGAGTAAAACAATGGACATACCGAAAAAATTGAAAAATTGATTAATCAGAGATGTAGATATGCAGAACTGGTAGAAAAAATAGATTATGAACTATCAACATGGCTTAAGAAAAATAGAATCAATGTGGACGAGCAGGATGTATTTGGAGGATCTGAAGTTTATCTTAATCCGATTGGTTCTGCAAATAGAATCCGTAAGGAGATTTTAGGAAAGTAAAAAAACGTACCGAATTTCGGCACATAAAAATAAATATAGAATTCGTTTCTTGGAAACGCTCCGCTGATACAATGAGACAGCGATATCAACATTGTAGTAGATTGGTAGTTAAGGCACTTGTTGCGGCGCTACGGTGTGCGGTTACAAAATTCTGATATAAAAAGGGAGAAGAGGGATGAAAAAAGGGAAACATTTTACTTCATGGAATAGGTAAGATTCTTTTTTTGTATGATTGAAAGTGTGCCAATAATAGGGGAAATGATAGTGATTGGAAATATTATTTCTAAAATCTCAATATTTGATGGTTTTTTCTGTTTTGGTCAATGTTTATAGTTGCATTTGTTATTTTTTCGTAGGGACTGTAGTGTTAATTCTTTTAGGACTTCAAATTTTACTTATAATTATAGATACTATTCAGGAATTGAAAATAAATTCAAACTAACATTTTATACTCAAAATATAAGTATACAAATACTCGCAAAACAGGTATGATAAATGTGTGGTGTTTTTTCGGAACGGGTTCGCGTACCGAAATTCGGTACAAAAAAGAATGGAGTGAAAAACAATGAAGAAAAACATGGAACAATTAACATTATGGATGAAGACCCATAAAAAGAAAGTAGCTGCTTGCATGGCGGTGATCCTGCTTGCGCTTGGCGCGTTGGGGATCGGTCTTGCAGGGATGCAAAAGGAGAATCAGAAAACGGTTATTGCAAAAGCGGATCAAGAAAAGAAAGTTGATGAGAAGCAGACGAAGAAAACAGATCTGAAGGAAGAAAAGACATCAAAAGATGATTCTAAGAAAGAGCCGGAGACAAAAGACGCTGCGAAGGAAACAACAGAGGTGAAAAAGGAAGAGAAACAGAAAGCATCTCAGCCGGATACTTCCGCTCCTGCACAAAAGAATGATGCTCCCCAAACAACGGGCGGATCGAATGCAGGTAATTCAGGAAGTAGCGGAAATCAAAATGCAGCTCCGGTACATACCCATAATTACAATATTCCGCTCTATACACAGCAATGGGTAGTCGATCAGGCGGCTTGGACAGAAACGGTCAGTGAGCCGGTATTTGAAATGGTAGAGATTGCAGTTGGTAATCAAAGTGGACTAGAAATAGTAGGTGATCCTAATGAATATTTATTGAATAATATGAATGGTGATACAGGCTGGCATTCTGAATGGATTCAGAAGCAAACAGGAACAAATACCTATACAGTTCCACATCCAGAACAAGGGCATTACGAATCGGTTGTAACCGGACATCAATGTAGCTGTGGAGCAGTTCAATAAAATGAAAAATAAATACGGAAAACAAGAAACTACGAATCGAAAGGTTGGTAGTTTTTTTGTTGATAAAAATTGTGCCGAAATTCGGTACATCCAAAAACAAACGACGAAAGGAGTAAAAAATGAGAGAAAAAGGAAAACGTCTGATTGCGATTATCCTATCCTGTTTATTATTGTTATCAAATGTAACAGTATACGCAGCGACAGAAGCGGAAGAGCAGTCAGACACGCAAAACACAGTGAGTGTCAACGCATCTGAAGAAGTTGTGACACTACCAGAAGAACCAATAAATGGAAGTGCGGGAGAAGAGGCTGTAATTCAAAATGAGCCAAATGCGGAAGATACTTCTGATGAAACGGAAACGCTTGCTCCGATTAATGCAACAGATCCTTTGGAGATTTTAGAAACCCCAAAGAATATGGTAGGAATTGAAATAAGCAGTTTTAATTTTTTTACCAACAACGCGTTCCGTTGGGATTCCAACCGTAGGATCAACAGCTACCGGAACATGTTATATCGGGGACACATGGAATGTAAATTATCCCTATCAGGATTATTTTTATGTAAACAATTTTACAGGTGATTTAACCGGAGCTGTAACCGTACAAGACTTCGAGTGTCTCGATCCGACGGCTGCGTTACCAACGCACAAAAATGCAAGTTATGAGGCAACTGTTACAGAAGTAAACGCGGTAGGCGGATATATTGAATACTATGTGCGTGTCACGCCTCCGGGAGCGACTGATGGTGTAACAAGACCGGATGGGGAGCATTTAAGTGGATATCAGCATGTTGGCGGAAAAGTCAGAGTCTACAGAGCCTTTGCAGGATCGTTAGAACTGATAAAAAGCTCCGCAAACCAAACAATTACAAATGGGAATAGCTGTTACTCATTAAAAGGAGCAGTTTACGGATTATATCAAAACGGAATAGAAATCGCGCGAAAAACAACAGATGTAAACGGCTATGCGAAATTTGAAAATGTTACAGCAGGGAATTATGACTTAAAAGAGATTACTCCACCGAAAGGATATGCGTTGGATAAAAGGACATATCCGGTAACAATTAATTCCAGTCAGACAACAAGAGTAGATGTGAAGGATTATCCGCAAAGTGATCCAGTTTCTATTTTACTTGGAAAAATGGATAAGGATACGACACAAAACATGCCCCAGGGAAGTGCTTCTCTTGAAGGCGCGGAGTTTACAATCAAATATTATGCAGTACATTCTGACAAAGATCCGGCAGAATCAGGAAAAAAACCAGTCCGTACATGGGTTTTGAAAACAAACAAAGATGGAAAAACAGCCATGGTAGACAGTTTGAAAGTATCAGGAGATGAGTTCTTTAAAACTTCTCAAGGATATAATACGTTACCGCTTGGAACAATTACAATTCAAGAGACGAAAGCACCGAAAGGGTATCTTCTGAATGAAGAAATTTTTGTCCGTCAGATTACATCGAAGGGAACAACAGAAGGAGTAGAAACCTACAACATGCCGACGATCGAAGAAGAAGTCATCCGCGGTGATATCCAGCTTGTGAAGTATGGTGAGAACAACGATGAACCGGGAGACTCCGGCGCAGACATCAAGAAACCGTTAAAAGATATTAAATTCCATTTGACATCGAAGACAAATGGAGATGTTTACACGATCATCACCGATGAAAATGGTTTTGCCTCAACAAAACAGTTCGGAAATTCCGAGCGTGGAAACTTACCGTTTGATACTTATACAGTAACAGAAGAGAGTCCATATCCTGAATATGACATCATCGTTCCATTTGAAGTGACTGTGGATGAGGAAGGAAAAACGTACTCCTACATTTTACGAAACGATACGGTGGATGCACCGCTCTCCGTTCAAAAGGTGGATAAAGAAACTGGAAAAGTAATCCCGATCGCAGGCGCACAGTTCCAGATTCTCGATGAAAACAAGAAACCGATCACGATGAAAGTTCATTATCCGACACCGATGGAAATTGACACCTTTGAAACAGATGCAAATGGATCATTCACTCTACCAGAAAAATTGGAACATGGATCATATTACTTACACGAAACAAAAGCGCCGGAAGGCTATTTGTTAGGAGTAGAAGATATCCCATTTGTTGTGGATCAGGAATTTGACTGGGAAAATCCGTTATCAATTACTTATCCTGATGCTCCGGCAAAAGGAAAAATCCGGGTAACAAAAACAGATAAAGAAACAGACAAGCCGATTCCTTCAGGTGCGGAATTTACCGTAACCGCGCGGAGGATATCACAACCCCGGATGGAACGATCCGTACAGAAAAAGGAACAGTGGTTGCAACCCTTACAACTGACGAGAAGGGAAAAGCAGAAACAGAAGCATTGTATCTTGGAAAATATGTAATAAAAGAAACAAAAGCTCCAAACGGATATCTTTTAAATCCAAAAGAGTTTGCAGTGACCTTAGAATATGAGGATCAGGAAACAGAAATCGTATACGGAGACGTTACTGTACCGGATGAACTTGCAAAAGGGAAAATCCGGGTGAAGAAAACAGATGCAGAAACCGGAAACGGTTTATCCGGCGCAGAATTTGAAATCCGGGCAAAAGAAGATATTGTGACGCCGGACGGCACAGTAAAAGCGAAAGCCGGAACAGTGGTTGATACGATCACAACAAGTGATAAAGGAACAGCCGAAACGAAAAAATTGTATCTTGGAAAATACGAAGTTCAGGAAACAAAAGCGCCGGAAGGATATCTGTTAAATACACAGAAATATCCGGTAGAACTGATTTATGCCGATCAGGAAACAGAGATCGTATACGGAGACGTAACAGTACCGGATGAGATTGCGAAAGGAAAAATCCGAATTACGAAGACCGATAAAGAAACAAATAAACCGATTCCTTCCGGCGCAGAATTTACCGTGACAGCAGCGGAAGACATTACAACACCGGATGGAACGGTGAGATCTGAAAAAGGAACAGTTGTTGCAACCCTTACAACAGATGACAAAGGAAAAGCGGAAACAGATAAGCTGTATCTCGGAAAATATGTAATAAAAAGAAACGAAAGCACCGGAAGGTTATCTGTTAAATCCGAAAGAGTTTGAAGTGACCTTAGCTTACAAAGATCAGACAACAGAGATTGTATATGGAGATGTTACCGTACCGGATCAGCCTGCGAAAGGAAAGATCCGAATTACAAAGACAGATGCGGAAACAAACAAACCGATTCCTTTAGGAGCAGAATTTACCGTAACAGCAGCGGAAGACATCACAACACCGGATGGAACGGTGAGAGCTGAAAAAGGAACAGTGGTTGCAACCCTTACAACAGATGACAAAGGAAAAGCGGAAACAGATAAGCTGTATCTCGGAAAATATGTAATAAAAGAAACGAAAGCACCGGAAGGTTATCTGTTAAATCCGAAAGAGTTTGAAGTGACCTTAGCTTACAAAGATCAGACAACAGAGATTGTATATGGAGATGTTACCGTACCGAATCAGCCTGCAAAAGGACAAATCGAAATTTTGAAAAAAGATGAGGAAACAGGAAATCTGTTATCCGGTGCAGAATTTACCGTAACAGCAGCGGAAGATATCACAACGCCGGACGGAACGGTGAGAGCTGAAAAAGGAACAGTGGTTGATACGATCGTCACAGATACAACCGGAATTGCCAGATCAAAAGAACTGTATCTTGGAAAATATGTAGTAAAAGAGACAAAACAGCCGATCGGATTTATTCGCCCGAACCAGACATGGGATGTGGAGCTGAAATATGCAGATCAGAAAACAGAACTTGTAAAAGAGAACCTTACAATCAAGAATCAGCCGACGGAAATTATCATCGACAAAAAGGAAACCGGAACGGACAAGCCGCTAGAAGGCGTCAAATTTGTCATTTGGAACAAAGACAAAGAAGATCCGATCGATCCGGGAATGCGGCATAAAGAGATCTATACTACAGATAAGAATGGAAAGATCAGACTTTTATACTTAGAACCGGGAAATTATGCAGTGGCAGAGGTAGAAAGCATTCCGGGATATGCATGGGATGACAAAATGATTTACGAATTTACAATCACAGAAGACGGAAGAGTTGATGGAGAAGTAAGCCATACGATTCCGGTTGGAAACGATCGCACCGAAATCACAGAAACAAATGCAATTAATGTCAGCACCGGAACGCAGGATGCTTATGCAGTAGATTTGACTGTGATTGATACGGTGTCAATGGTAAATCTGATGCCGAATCGGGAATATAAACTGCAGCTTATCCTTGCGGATGCGAAAACGGGAGAACCGCTGAAGGTGAAAGATCAGCCTTCAGGAGATCTGCTGACAACCGAAAAGACGTTTACAGCAGACAGTTCAAAAATGGACGTGGATATGCAGATTGAATTTGATGCATCTCCATTTGCAGGACGTACTATTGTGGTCTATGAATATCTGTATCAAGATGGTGTGGAAATCAGCAGACACGAAGACCTGAATGATAAAAAACAACAGATCTATGTAAAAGATAAATTAAAGCTTAATACAACTGCGATCGATCTGATCAGCGGCACACATGAGGCAATCGCAAAAAAAGACGTAACAATCCGTGATAATGTAGATCATTTTGGATTAATCAAAGGACAGGAATATGTCCTGAAAGGCATTCTGATGGATCAAACAACAGGAAAGCCTCTTGTAATCAATGGAAAGCAGATCACAGCAGAGAAAAGCGTGCAGATCGAGACAGCAGATGGAACAGTGCCTATAGATTTTACTTTAGATGCTTCTGAACTAAATAACCGATCCATCGTAGTATACGAATACTTATATCATAACGGACAACTGATCGCATCTCACGAAGATATTACCGATGAGGATCAGACCATAACCTTTAAAGTAGGTAGCCTGAAGCCGATTTTGCCGCCAAATAAAGGGGGAGGACTTTTGTCTGCTCTGAAAACAGGAGATTTTTCAGACATCATGCCTTTTGCGATCGCGCTGATCGGTACAGGAGCAATTATCCTGTCAATAGTAATATACAACCACAGAAAAAAAAAAAACGTGAGGAATAAATACACGAAGCATTATGGCGCGTACCGAAATTCGGTACGCGGCCAAAGTAGATATATGTGTAAAAGGGGGAAATTGTATGAAATCCAAAAGAGAGATTGAACAATTTTTAACGATGTTGGAATTACAGGAGATAATGATACCGTTCTTTTGTCCATTCCGAAAATTATTCGTTAGAAAATGGATTTTATTTATCAGAAATTACCTCTTTGAAATTGAAGGAGAAATGGTCAATCTAAGAGAACTGCAACTGGCAATCCATCGTGTGATTTCCCCAAAAGTACAATGTGGAGGACTAAAAATGTGGAAATTAACGTGGATTATGGGGGTTCTGGATTATTTCTACTGTTGGAAATAGAAAGTTCAGAGTCCTGTGAACTCAAAAGGTAGAGTTCTTTTTTTTTTGATCTTGGATATATGGGTAATGATTTGTTTTTGAGCGGAAAATGTTGAAAAAAGATGATAAGTATAAATGCCTAGTATAACCAATAATCCGATATTTAGTTGATTTTGCAAAACAAAAGATTTGATATCCGGTGAAAATATTAAATCTTGAGGAAGATTATTTAAAATAAGTAGTGCAACAGGAATCGGAGAGAAACTTTTTAGAATAGATAGTTTTTTCTCCAATATTTCCAATCGTGTAGTGGCATCAAAAAGTACGATATTCAAGTGTTGGATCGGATTTGGATGGCTGTGTCGTATACTGCCGATATAGTAAAGATTTTTCTCATTGAGCATTAAGCGATATTTTTTGTAAATGAAGATGAGAACGTATCCGCATAATAGTAAATGGATGTATTTAACCGAAAACAAATATGCACAAATATTAAATTGTGTTGTTTCAATAACTAAAAATTGTACTAGTGCCAAAATTGTAAGTTGGAGAGCAAATGATAAAAATAGTTTAGCAATAAACTGTATGGTAGGAAAATGTTTTTCAGAAACATGTTTGGGCATAGAAAACTTGTCAAGTCCATGAGATATAAAAACGAAACCTGCTGAAAGAAAAAATAGTATAAATATCATAAAAACCTCCTACTAAATTAAGTATCAATGTTAATTATAAAAAGAATTTTAGATATTGTAAACAAAGGAAGGAGAACATGGAACGGATGAAAAAGAAAAAAATGGTAGCGATTGCTTTTTCTTTTTTACTGATGGCATTTCCGCTGCAGGTTTTCGCAGCGGGATCTGATCTTACGAAAGAGATTACCTTGACCGTGAAGAATGAAGCCGATAGTCGGGAACTTGCCGAAAAAGAATTTCCAAAAACATGGAAAGAAGGCAGTAAAACCTATGAACGATCGGAAATTACTTATAAGCTCATAGAGACAAAATATCTCGATAAAAAAGAAAAAGAGATGGAATTGAAAAGCGAACCGGAACAGACCTTTAAAGAAGGAAAAACAGTTTATACCTTGAAAAAAACGGAAAAGGTCGAGAAATCGATCGCAGAGGGAGATGTGCAAACAGTAACGGCGTATGACGATTATGATTATGTTATCGCAGAAAGTGATGTTCCGGCAACGAAAACGGTGACGGAAACGAACCGGATTACCGGAGAGCCGGAAGAAGTGATCTGCAACCTTACAGGGATTCATCCGGCGGGAATGGTGATGGCAAATAATACAATGACAGTCACATTTACAAATTATGACGCAGCTTATTATGAGTGGAATGGGAATTACATTCCAAGAAATGACGAGATTCCGCCGCTGTCCGGATATGAAGCGCGACTTTTGGAAAATGCAGGTGCAGCCGCCGGAAGTATCATAACAGGATATAGCTGGAATGGAGATGCGTATTTGGTAAACGGTGTTCTGTGCCGCGATGCGATCGCAAACGTACAGCAGCCGGTACAAATGTACCGGGCAGAATATAGCGGTGTGATTCAAATTCCAAAAGAAACGGTATATAAAGCTATCTACGAAACCGAAGATGTGGATGGAGCGAAAGAATACACAGTAAAAGCAACTGCGGTCTATGCAGAAAAGAAAACAGTACTTCCCTACATTTTAACAGGCGCAGGAATTCTCATATTGATAGGCGCAGTGATTGCAATTTTGATGATGCTGTCGAAAAAAAGAAGAAAGAAGAACAAGAAAAATAAAGGAGAAAAACAAAAATGGATTCATTGGCAAATTTAATAGAAACATTTGCAACAAACGAGCTGGTAAAACTGGCAATCCCAATGGCAGTTGGAGCTTTGATTATTATAGGATTGGGATTCCTTTTAGGATTTCAGAGGGTTGTAGACTGGTGTAAGAGCCATATACTTTATATTGTAGCGGGTCTTGTCTGTGTTTATCTTGCCCAAGAATTAGTAACAACAGTAGTAAGTAATCTCAACGGATTTTAAGGATAAAAAAGAAGAAAGGGCGTACCGAATTTCGGTACATAGGGAAAAATCTCGTATCGGATTCGGTACATAAAAATAATATAGGTGTACCGAATTTCGGTACGAAAGTGGGAAAGACGAATGAATGAAGAACTGAAAAAGAAAATACAAAAGGAATTACTTGATCCGATAAAAGATCCACGGCGTGTTATGAAAATGGAGTATCTCTTTTCTCATAAATATATCTTAATTGCAGTCATCATTGCAGTAGATCTATTCCTTATCATGGCGTTTAGTTTTTTATTTCATATGGTGGGAATGATTCCGCGAATTTTGGGAGGAAGAGAAATTCAGCTATTTGCCTTACGAAATTTCCTTCCTGATTTTACAAAAATGCCAATACAGGGAGGTTTGGCAGCGCTGTTAATCATTTTTATAGCGGATGCATATTTGATCTATCGGATCAGAGTATCATGGGCGGATAAAGGCTTTAATGTGGGGCAGGAAGGAACAGATCGTTTTACAACAGCAGAAGAGATTCAGGAGCAATATACGGAAATTGCACCATTAGAAACTCCATACCACGGAAATCCGGGAGTTCTTGTTTCAAGAATTGGAAATCAATTTTACATCGATCAGATGGTGGTAAATAACCTGATCCTCGGAATTACACGATCAGGAAAGGGTGAGACGATGGTAAAAACAAGTTTGGAAATTTATTCTCGTGCTGAGAACCGACCATCGCTGATTATCAATGATCCAAAGATTGAGTTGTATAAATCATTTGGGAAACTGTTAGAAGAAGAGCGGGGATATAAAGTCTATCTATTAAACGCGTCGAATCCGTTGTTATCAGCAGGATTTAATATTGTAGACCTAGCAATACAATATTATCGCAAAAAGACTATGATACGGCAGAGCAGGTTCTAAATGCTCTAGCACATAGCTTATTTCAAGTCGATGATGCAACAGGAGATATGATGTTTTTTTTACATCATCCGCTTCAGATCTGTTTTGTGCAATGGCATTGGCAAGTATGCAAGATGCATTTGCGGCAGACGAAGAAGAGAATCGGATTCGTTATAATCAATGGAGGCGCTTAGACGAGGAAGAAAGAAAAAAGCACCCATTTCATTATCGAAATGATAATGAAAAAACGATCCATGTATACAGCATGATTGTCAATTTTCAGCAACTTGTATTACGACCGATTAATCGGAATGGAAGTCGAACATTATTAGACATTTACTTTGAAAATCGACCGGAAACTGATCGGGCAAGATTAAAATATTTAAATACAGAAGTTGCTCCCGGAAAAACAAAGTCAGGGATTTTTTCCGAAATGATCCGTCATTTAAGTAAATTTACGCTGCGAAATGTTGGAAAGATGATAGCAGGAAGTACGATTGATTTTAGAGAAATCGGATTTGGAGAAAAACCACTCGCTGTATTTATAGCAACTCCATCCTATGATTCTTCCCTGCATCAGATTCCTTCCATCTTTATCCGGCAGATGTATTATGCGTTGGGGAAAATCTGCGATGATCAAAAGGCAAATGTGCCAGACAAGTCAAAATCATATTCGATGAAGCAGGAAACATGCCTCCGGTAGACTTAATGGCTACGATGACAACAATGGGATTAGGGCAGAATATATCTTTTGATCTTTATTTGCAAAATTATGAGCAGACTAGATGATTTATACGGTGAGTCGATTGCTGAAACAATAAAGGGCAACTGTGGAAATCATTTTTTATCTACAGACAGCCTCGAAAGAGACGGCATCGGAATTTTCTTACAGTCTAGGAATTAAGTCGGAGATCGATATGCAGCGAGCAGGAGCTAGGTTTTCTTTGAATAAATATTATACCGAATCAATTAAGAAAAGAGAGCTGCTTTTACCGAATGAACTCATGCAATTTGAAGAAGGAGAAACTGCGATGTTTCGGCGATCAAAACGCCGGGATCTTGCAGGGAATAGTATCAAACCCCGCCCCATTCATAATTCCAGAGAGAATGGGCGGAACTTATGGTATTTTTTATCAATATGCACCAAAAGAAAAATTTCCGAATCCAAACGAAGTGAATTTTTTGGAGGTTTGTAAGGAGAGTCGGAAAGAAATTAATTTAGAAGATCGGATATGGGATATCAGGAAGAGTTTTCAGATGATGGGGATACAACTTCCGGTAAAGATACAGGATAATTTACATACGCAAAAACAAACTGTTCATAAGGAGATTTTAAAGCAGACAGGAAACTATCTGCAGATATGTCAAATGTTAAAAGAAGTATTCGGAGAACACTATGAAGACGAATACGGAATCACAGGAGAAACAACGATTGCAGAATATGTAGGATTTATTCATTCAAAGCAATCGGCGAAGGGAAAAAAGAAGATTCTTTTACAGTTAGTATAGGAAGAGACAATATGACAGAAGAAGAAATTGTTGAATTTTTAACTAAGCACCCTGATTATTTTGATACAAATAATCTGGTAACTTGGTTTTTAAGAGAACTGGGATGGCTGCTTGTAAAAGGGTTTAACATCGTGATTGATGTACTTAAAAACCTGTATAACCATACTTTTGGGTTAGTGGATATTACAAATTCGGGTGTATTAAAAAATTTTTTAGCCGAATACAATCCATTGATTAAAACAATTATGATCTTGTCTTTAGTAATTGTAGGATATATGTTTCTTTTCGGAAAAGACAAAAAACATGATGTTTTTACAAGTTTAATGATTTTTGCAGTAGTTATAACGTCATCCAGTTATCTGTTCGGTACATTTAATACGATGTCAATTATGTTTAAAGATGCAGTCACAGGGAGTGAAAGTGTTACTGACGGATATGAGTTGGTCAATCAAAATTTATATGATTTGCTGTACATTGACGAAAACGGCGGATTGATCCAAATGAATGGGAATACGCCGCCGCAGTATGCAGAAAATTCACTAGATAAAAAAGATATGAAAATGATTGATATTACCGAAACGCTTGACTACAGCCGGGATGGATTGACAAATGAAGCGGAAGAAATTTTATCAAAACGATTGGAATATGCGTCTGATGAAAGCCGACTGATCGATGTGTATAATGGCGCGATGTGGACAAGTTTCGGAAACACGTTTTATTATCGTTATCAGTTTAATTTTGGTACTTATTTTTTACTGGCAATCGCATCTATCTTTGTATTTGTCGGATTAGGATGTAAAAATATAAAGATTGTATACGAGTTATTTGTAGGTCGTATTCTTGCAACATTATTTTCAGGTGATTTAACAGGGAAAAGGAAAATGGTGAGAATTTTAGAAGCGATTCGAGACGGTTATTATGCATTATGTTTTACGGCAATTACGTTACGTTCTTTCTTTTTATTTTCTGATTATATTACAGGGCGTAATTTTGGTGGACTCGAGCGAGGGATTATGATACTGATTTTAGCATTTGTAGTTGTTGATGGAGCAAATTTGATGCAACAGATTACAGGGATTGATGCAGGGATGTCTTCGATGGCAGGGAAAATGATTGCCGGAATGCATATGGCAAGGGGTGCAATGTCATCAATCCGAAATGTAAGACAGATGTCACAAATGAAACGGCAAACCAAATCTTTAGAAGAAATGAAAAACAGTAATAATAGTGAGAAAAAATCTGCATTTGAAGATCAATCGACACAACATTCTAATGATAAAACATAGCAGATGGATCAGCAGACAGCAGAAAATACAAAACAAAACAGTGAAAGTGACTTTGAACGAGCATCCGAATTTACAGAAAACAGGAATGACCATAATTCGGAATATAATCAAAGTATGGATGAAAGCACGGCAACAGAATATGATGCGGAAAATGAACGGCGTACAGAAACAATGGACGGATCGGCTACAGGGGATATAGACCGGCGGTTCGAAGCAATGGATCAGGAACTTAGCGAAAAAGATCAGAAGGTAGATTCGCAGAACAGTATAGCGGGAAAAATGCCTGAAAGCGGACAAGGGAAAAAATGAAGAAAAGGGAATGTTTGATCGTTGGGAAGACAAAATGAAGGAGTCAAAATTGGAGGGAATGCAGGCAAAAGCAGGAGAACAGCAACCACATTCGCTTCAGAAGAAAGCAGAAGAACAAAAACCTATGATGCAAGGAGAACCAAAGCAAAAATTCTCGTCAAAAACAAACCAGTCCGGGGATTCAAAGCCATTTTCTTCTATGGAACGTCCATTGGAAAACGGAGAAAGGCAAAACAAAATTTCCAGTCCTTCTTTATCCAAAAGTAAGGGGAATGAGGCGTTGAGAAGAGGAATCCGGGAAAAGTCGGCATATATGGAAAGAAAAAACAGTCCGGCGAAGACTTCAGAAAAATTTTCAAACGATAAAAAGAAAAATAGGAGGGGAACGGATGCGGTATCTTGTAACGAAAGAAATCAAATCAGAAACGCAAGTCTTTTGGAAATTATATTTCAGAGATTTTGTCTTTTTGATCCTCTGGATTGGAATAAGCCGTTTTTTGAAAGCGCTGTACATACCTATCTTCAAATTCCTTTTTTGATATTCTCTATCGTAATGGGCGTAATTTTGGTGTTGCCAAGCAGCCAAAACCCAAAACGGAGACAGTATCAAAGTATTGCACTTTATTTAATGCAGACAAAGAAAACGTATTATTTACTTCCGAAAAAAAAGGAGAAGAAAACGGATGAAGAAAAACAAAATCGAAGACATCAAAGGAAAACTGATCCCTACCGCAAGATATGACGAAAAATTGCATTGCTTTCATCAAGAAAACGGAATATATACAGATCTTTATCAGATCGTATCAAAAGATCTTGTAAACGGAGATCCAGATGAAATTGAGATGGATTGTTTTACATGGGCAAAATTTTATAAAACATATGGAATGGATGTGGAAATTATTTCCTTGATGTATCCATGCAATACAACAAAGCAACAAGAATATTGGAAACACATTGCGGAAAAGAATCAAAATCCAGATTTTGAGCCGATGATCCGAAAGAAGATCTCGGAATTAGAGTATCGAGAACGATATACAGTAAAAAAAGAGTTTTTCTTACAGTTTTTTTGGAAAACAGAAGCAGAAATAAAATCGGGAAGAAAAGCAATCGAAAGTGTGATAGGGGTTCGGAAATTGCATGGAGAATGTGGAATCACAGAACTTTTGGAGGAAATTTCACCAACAAAAAAGGAACAGGTTTTATTTAAGATTGCAAATAAAAATTCACAAATATTTTAACGTACCGGATTTCGGTACATAGAAAAAGAGGATGAAACGATGAGGAGAAAAAAACAGGAGTCCGGGATCGAATATGACGAAAAATTGTTACAGCATATTGCGCCGATTGGAAATATGACCCCTTATAATTCGTATTGTCGAACGGGAACAGGGTGTGAAGCATGTGTTCATATTTTTTCATTACCAACGATGTTAGATGATTTTTGGATGACAGATATTTGTAATTTCCAAAATTCGGTTGCAACAATTAGCATTGGAACAATGGATGAAGTGAAAGTAAAACAGAATCTTAATAAAGCGATTGAAGAGCAGGCATCAAGGATGCGTTTTGCGAAAGATTACAGCGCTTATTATGATGCGAAATCCCGCGAAGAAGAGATGCAGAGATTATACGAAGAGATCAGTTCATTAGGGGAAGTGATGAAGAGTATTTCCATGCGGATATTCGTGACGGCAAAGACAAAGCAGACAATGGAAGAACGGGTTGCAAAAACAATTAAAACTTTAGAGGGAAATAACTACCGTGCGGCAATTTTCTTAAACGAAGCGGAAAGTGAATGGAAAAGTATTTATCAAAGCATGGAAGAACAACAACTAGAACCTCATGCCCTTTCGGGATTTCCGATGAAAGCGACATTACTTGCGGCGGGAAATGCATACCATTACAGTTGCCTGGAAGACGATGGCGGAGATTTTTTGGGCGAAACGGGATGCGGTGGAAATGTATTATACAACGAATGGATGCTGACAGAAACCAGAGTGAATGCATCTGCGATCGTGGTAGGGAATCAGAGGTTTGGGAAATCAACTTTATTAAAATTGCGGATTAAATCAAAGGGTACTTAGAGGTGATTATGTGCGTGTGATCGATGTCGTCGGAGAATTTACAGATGAGATCCGTGCGTTAGCCGGACGGACATTAGATATGTCGCGCTATATCATTAATTTGCTAGAAATCTTCCGTTCCGGCGAAAATGAAGAAATGAATTATGCCAGACACCTTGCAAAGCTGCGAACGTCCTATAAGTTTTTATGCCCAGAAGCGGATGGAAAAAGAAATCAATGATTTTACGGAAATTGTAGAAGCATTATATAAATCATGGGGATTAAAACCAAATGGAGAAAATCAGATCACAGGACTTCCGGCAAAGGCGTATCCGATTTTCGGAGATCTATTAGAGTATGTGGATCAGGAGATTGAGGCGATTGTCGGTAAAAAATGGCGGGCAGGTGAAAAGATCCTTGTAGAAAGGAAACTGATTAACTTGGATCGTATCCGAAGTAATTTAAGGTTGATTACCAGTACATATGGTTCTGTTTTTAACGGACATACATCTGTTGATAATATGAAAGATGTAAAAGCACTGTCTTACGATTTGTCAAAACTAAAGGATATGGATGCAAATATCTTTGATCTGGAGTTATTTAATATTTTGTCTCTTAGTTGGGATGATGCGGTGACAAATGGAGCGATTATGAAAAAACTGTGGGAAGAAAAAAAGATTGCATTAGAAGATGTTGCACATACCATTCTATATATCGACGAAAGCCACCGAAGTGTGAACGCGCAGAAACCATATGCTCTTGATTTATTAAGCATTTACTTAAGAGAAGGACCGAAATATTTTTCCAGCATATGGCTTGCCAGTCAATCGATCCGCGATTATGTGCCAGAAGGATCAACAACCGAAAATATCGAAAAACTGAAACTTTTGTTTGAGCTGACACAATATAAATTTATTTTTAAACAAGACCGAAATGTAATTCCGTTAATTGACCGGATATTCGGAAATGCCTTGACACCCCGGCAGAGAGAACGAATCCCGCTTTACTCACGAGGGCAGACAACATTACTTATTTCCGGAGATCAGACGATTGATTTTAAAGTATATCTTTCCAAAGAGGACGAGGCATTATTTAAAGGAGGCGCGTAATGGCAAAGCTGAAACGCCTGCTTTTATGGGGCGGTATCCTTTGATCGGCGGAATCCTTATGCTTGGAGCGGCAAAGAAATGAAATGATGAGTTCTATCCTTGGAGACAATCAACAAACAAACATCACAGAAGATATGTTAAATGGACTGCCGGATTGGATTACGCCCGAAATGGTGCGAGGCGCAATCGACATGATGCACGAGAATGGATATCCGGCAAGCGTGGTTTTAGGACAAATGATCTTAGAAGGCGGAGCGGGGGGATCGGAGTTATCAAATCCGCCTTATTACAACTGTCTTGGTCAAAAATCACCGAGTTATGGAGAAAACGGAACGGTCACTATGCAGACGGAAGAGGCGTGGGGAACAGTAACGGCGGTATTTTCCACGTTTGCAAGCTATAAAGACTGCATGCTTGCATGGGCGCATAAATTTACCATGCCGCCATATGTATCCCATGTAACAATCTGTCCGAGAGATCCGGCAACCGGACATTATGATGCCGATTCATTTATTGAGGCAATTTGGCGCGCCGGATATGCGACAGATCCGAATTATGTACAAAAAGTCATTAATATTATGACGATTTACAATTTATATCAGTTTAATAACATGACTGCAGAAGATTTAGAAGATCAAGTTACCGGAAACGGGCAGTTTACCCATCCTTGTCCTGATATGACCTATCAGTCCAGTTACTTTGGAGAAATTCGCCCTTATGAACAGGGCGGACATAAAGGACATGATTATTATGCCGCGCCAGTCGGAACGCCAACTTATCTTTGCAGATGCAGGAACGGTTACAATCGCCGGATGGTCAGACAGCGCAGGAAACTGGGTAGTGATCGATCATGGGAACGGGTTGGTGACAAAATATATGCATCATTCCCGGATTGTGGTAGTGGCAGGGCAATCGGTGAGAAAAGGACAGAAAATCGGAGAAGTCGGAAGTACCGGACAGTCTACCGGACCACATCTGCATTTCCAAGTAGAACAAAATGGAATTGCTGTAAACCCAGATTATTATTTATAAAGAGGGCAGATTATGGAAAAGGATAAAAAGGTGAAAGTCATTTTATTTGCAGGATTGATCTTATTTGCTGTTCTTGCAATGCTTTGGGAAGACCCCGTCTCGTTTGAAGGACAAGAAGAACAATATGCAATCAAAAAAAGTGAACCAAAAGAAGAAAAGGAACGGTTAGATAAAAGGGATATCTATAAACTAAAACCGAAAAAGGAAGATAATATGCAGCCGATCGATGGAAAGGAAAGTTCAGAGCTTGCTTTACAATTCACAGGATATGATGCTGCAGATCCGGCATATGACTGGCTGCAGGGAGAGGACTGGACGCGTTTTAAAGAAGCAGTTGCGGTGTATTTGGAAAAAAAGGAACTAAAAGAAGTTACAACCGTGCATGTACAGGCTGATTCTCAACAAAAGATCAGCGATTACATGAGGTATCTTTATTTTGACGTAGACTATCAAACGGAGAGTTCGGATCGCCTTGTCATTCAGGCAACATGTGATACTTATAAAGAGTATCTCCGATTCTCGTTCGAAGTCCAGTATGGAGAGTAGAAATGAAGGAGAAGAAATCAAAAAAGATAAAAAAAGGAACGAATGCAGGAATTCAAGTCTTGTTGTGTATTTTAGCAGGAGGATATTTTCTTTTCTTTACATCCAAAATATGGATGCCAAACAATGAAACTTTAATAGAACCCACGTCATTATATGCCCGACAAGTCATGGATCGACATGAAGTGTATTTGTCACAATGGGCGTATTCCGTAAAAGATCGGGCAATGGAAGTTATAATCGAAATCGAAGCGAAAGATCTTGTATCAGAAGGAATCGAGTTTGAAGCAGTTGACCGGACAGCAGGGAAACTGCCGATTAAAGCGGTAACGGAACACACTGACTATCTTGTTTTGCGAATTACAGATGTTCCGGAAAAATGGAAGGAAATATCGATCCGTTTATGGGAAAAAAGGACAGAAAAAAGAAAACAGGGCGAAAAATTATTACGGCTCTATACAAATATAGATAAGGTAAATAAAGTGGCAAAACTGCCGCAAAAAGAAGCGATAGATTATGATATTGACCGTTTAAAAGCGCAGATCACATATGATTCGTAGGATTTCGGAACATCAGGAAAAGATCGATGAATTGATAGAAGAAAATATAAAACTTGAAAAGCGAATCAAGGAATTAGAAACAGCAAACTATCCATCAGAAGAAGAGGCAGAAAAAGCGGAGAAAACAGTGGGAAATGCAGAAAGCAAGATTGTATCAAATGCAAATACGGTTACCGAGAAAACGAAAATGATAGAAGAATTGAAGAACCGATCAAAGGAGTTGCAGAGACAGATCAATCAGCTGAAAGATGAGGAACAAAAGAATGGGAGTGATAAAAAATGATTTTGTTTGCGGGCAGTGAAGAGAGAGGATATTTTTTAGAAGAACCAGCAAAAACGAAAAAAATGAAAGTAGAATATCTCGGAAATGCAATTTCCATCGAAACCCAGCTTACTGCAATATTAGAAAAAACAATGCAGTATCTTGTGATTGACATAGAACAATATATTGATAAAGCAGATGAACTGGCAACCAAAATTGAAAGTATCAAACGTGCGAAAAACTGTAATGTAATTATCTATGCTCCCGGTTATGTAAGAGAAAGCAGGATCATACAGGAATTGAATTTTAGAGGAATCCGTTTTTATATCTTTGCAGTCGGACAGGCAGATGCGAAAGAAGAATTTGAACGCTGCCTAAACGGATACTATCTGCAGATGGATGATCCATTGGAAGAAGAGGATCGGGAAGCTGCCCAAAAAGATATGACCGGGAAGCGGATCGGAATTACGGGAGTATGCCGACGCATCGGAACAACGACGGAAGCGGTACAGCTTGTAAAATATTTACAGGTAAAAGGATATAAAGCATGCTACATCGAAGTGAATAATACCGGATTCGTGCAAGAACATGGACAGGTGTTTGTTTCAGAACACGATGAATATCTCGGTCGGGTTACCTATGAGGGGGTGGATCTGTATTATAAACAGGAAAAGATACAAGAAATCTTCCATCAGGATTATGATTACTTTGTGTTTGATTACGGTGCATATTCCGAGCAAGGATTTAATAAAACGTCCTTTTTAGAAAAAAGATATCCGGATATTTGTAGCGGGAAGCAAAGCGACAGAAATGAAGTACACTCAACAAGTACTGCAAAATGAATATTATATGGATGTGTTTTATCTGTTTAATTTTATTTCGGAGAAAGAACGACCGGAACTATTAGAGTACATGGAAGAAAAAGCGGAAATCACCTATTTTACAGTCTATGCGCCAGATCAATTTGAATATATACATAATCCAGAATTTGATCGTTTAATTCCTGTCGAAAATAAGAATCCTGAACTGCCTAAGAAAAAGGGATTCTTCCGAAGAAAGCAAAAACAAGGGGTGGTGTGATGTCAAAGTTTAAAAATGGATTTGCAAAAGAAGCAAAAGAAGCCTTAAAGCAGGAAGCAGAGCAGAAACAGCTTCGGGAGAAACATGGGATACAAGACAATAATACGTTGATCGTAGAAAAGAATAATCTATTTAAATTTTGTATCCGTTGCTTTACAAAAATAGTAAAAATATTTGTAACAGCCGGAATATTTTTACTTGCTTCTGTGGGATTAATGTCTTTGATTTATCCAGATGTAAGAGAAGAATTGATGAAAGTGCTGATCGCAATACAGAAAGAGATTACTACGATGATTCAGTTTTAGATGTACCGGATTTCGGCACAAGAAAGGGAGTAATGATGCAGGTATTTAGAGAACCAAAAAACTTTGAAACGGAAAAATGGAATTATCTTTCCATAGGTTATCACAAAGGGAAAGCGATTGTAAAAAATGAATTAGGAGAGTTGTTTTTTATGGAATGCGAAGAAGAGGTCGCGCCGATCGGAACGGTTGTGACAGCGGATCTATTAACAACGATAGAAAAATTACCTGAAACGGAATATCAGGAAATAAAGAAGATCTATGAATATCACGCAGATTAGTGAGGTGGAGTATGGCAGATCCCAGAAAATTAACTGAAGAACAGAAAGAGAAATGGAAAGAAAAAGCCTATTTGCAGGAATCTCAAATGAAGGAAATGATTCAGGAACTTGCGTCTTCTTGGCAGGAAAAACCGGAAACGATTGCTGAAATGTTCGCTTTTGGAAGCAAAATGTACCGATATTCGGTACGAAATACTATGTTGATTTATAAACAAAATCCATATGCAACCTATGTACAGAGTTTTAAAGCGTGGAAGGATATGGGAGTGTCTGTAAAAAAAGGAGAGCGGGGATATAAGGTATATGTGCCGGTACAAGCAACAATCTTAAAAATAAATGGAAAGCTTATTCCGTTAGAGCAGGCAACAAAAGAACAGAAAATTCAGTATCAGGCAGGAGAACTGCAAAGTATCACAGAAATGAGATTCCGTACAGGAAATGTATTTGATATTTCCCAGACAACATACCCGAAAGAAAAGTATCCTGAACTATTTAAAATGGGGTACGAATCTATTTATCATGGAGCGATTGTAATTGGATTGTCAGCATATGCACAACAAGAACTTGGATGTTCAGTCATCACAGAAAATTTTGCATCCATATCTTTGCGGGGGCAATATGACCCGACAGCAAATGCAATCCGGTTAAACGATCGCTTAGAAGACACACAAAAACTCTCTACTTTAGCGCACGAATTAGGACATGCAGTGCTGTTACATCAAATCGGAGATGAGAAATCAGAACACCAAAAAGAATTGGAAGCGGACGCGCTGGGCATTATGTTAGAAAGTTATTTTGGAATCGAACCTACAGATTCAAGAAGACGTCATTTGGCAAAACATTATCGAGCCTATGAAAAAGAGTGGGAAGAGGTACAGCATAAAGACTCTTTCGGTCAGGTGATAAAAAACGTATTTTCTATCTTCCGGGAAGAAATTCCTATTATTGCGGAATTTGTGGAACAGCAGTTTTCAGAAAAATTAGTTTTAAAACCTGTGCCAATACAGGAAAAGAAAACTTTAGTGGAAACAGAACGTGAGGATATTTATACAAAGATCAAGCAGGATATTCAAATTTTGGATTATGCGAGCAATACACGGAATGAAATTGCAGCGTGTAGGGAGGTATTATACCTTGCAAGAGCATGATTCTGTAAGGATCGATCCTGATCGGAACTGTTTTTGGAGAAACAGTGGAATTGGAGTGACTACAACCGGATCAGTCATTGATTTTGCGACTGCATTTGTACACGGAGAAGATTTACATGCAGCATTAAGCGAATTGTCAGCGATGGTTGGGGCAGAAAGGCGGTTCGTATCCAAAGAAAGGAAAGAAGTACAGGAGAAAAGTCAGGAGCAGATTCTGTTAAAAGACAAGCTGCCAGAGCGGGCAAAAAATATGCATAGAGTTTATGCATATCTGACGCAGACACGCTGTATCGATCAAGATGTTGTTCAAGATTTTGTAAACCAAAAGATGTTATATCAGGATCAACGAGGAAACTGTGTATTTGTATCTTATGATGAGACTGGAAATCCTGTATTTGCAAATCTCCGTGGAACATGACAGAAAAAAGATTCTTAGGAGATCTACCGGGAAGCGACTATCAAAAAGGGTTTTACATTTCAAACGGATCAGATAAAGTGATTGTAACAGAAAGCGTGATCGATGCAATGAGTATCATGTCTATTTTAAAAGGACAAGGAAAAGATTATAAGCAGTATGACTATCTTCCGCTTAGCGGAACAGACAAACATGAGTCACTTCTTACATTACTTGATAAAACACCAAAAAAAGAAGTTTTGTTGGCTTTAGATCATGATAATGCCGGAGTAAAACGGATGCAGCAAATACATGATACATTAATAGAAAAGTATCAGATGCAGGATGAACAGATCACATATCATGTGGCAGAGAAAAAAGATTGGAATGAAGATCTGACCGGAATTGTGCATAAGTTTCAATCATTAAAAAAATTGCCGTTTCTTGAGAAAGAAATACTTCCAGAAATTAAACCTTGTGCAATACAAAACACAGAACAATACAGAGAAAACGGTTTCTTTGCGCCAAAAGGAATGGTAAGATATCGGCTTGTCGGACTTTCAGAAGACGGGAATATTGTTCCTGTTGAAACGTCGATTCCAAAGAATCTGATCGTTACAGATCCTAAAAAAGTAAGAGAAGCAATCCCTAACATGTACGAAGAAGTATCCTACAAAACATTGTTAGAGATGCAAAAAAGAGCGAATAACTGCAATCGGATCAGAGAACCAGAAAACGAACATTACATCAAACCGAAAGAGAGAGTCTGAAATAGAAAAAAAGCAAGAAGTAGAGGAAACACAAGCCGGGATTGTTCAAAAGTTTTTGATTGGTGATGGAACGATAGATGCACAGGTCAAGATAAACGAAAAAAAGAAGCACAAGAAGCGGTATGGAACAAAAAAGGACGAGTATATGTAGCCACAGGATATCAATTTGACGGATCATACACAGAATATGATTTAACAGAACAAGAAAAGGAAGACTTAAAAAATTTTATAGAAGAAAATCATATTGAATTAGACGAACAGTCGGAACTTCTTGTGCTGAAGCAGGAGATGGAGCTAAAAACAGAGAAAAAGGAGCAAAACTTTTTAGATCTTTTGCAGGCGCAGGAAAGAAAGAAAAGGAAGTACCGATTTTAAATGCTGAACCGGAACTTACGATCGGATAAATTTTTCTTTTTTATTGAGGACGAAAGGAGGCAGTACGAATGCAGAGAATTAAATTAGATGTTTTTAAATCATGGTTTGACAAAAATCTGACAGGGAAAGAGATTGATTTTCTGCTTGTACTGTCTTTTTTATCAAGATAAAAGAGGAATAACCAGAGGTGTTTATTATAAGGATATGATGCGAGAAGGAAAGATGTCTGCACAGACGTTTTATGACTGTAAAAGATCTCTTACAGAAAAGGGAGTGATATCTTCTATAGAAGGACAGGATGACTATGATATTACATTGATAGGAAATGATTTTACAATTTATGGGAAAGAAGACTATGAAGAGGGGAAAGTAAAATATCTTAGTACGACTTACCATTTATTTCGCGACCCATACTTTAGGACTTTAAAACCAAAACAAAAGTTACTTGTAATGGATCTGCTCAATATTCAGATGGCGGGCAGACCGAACGGTGTAAATACATACCGGATTTACCGGAAAAATTTTATAAAAAAATATGCAAATATAAAACAGAACGATGAAATAGAAACAAGAGGTTTATTAAACATTACCGTTAGAACACTGCAAAAATACTTTAAACTTTTAAAGCATTATTTTTCAATTTGTTTAAAAAACGGTATGTATTTCTTTACGCTTAAAACCGAATTTGCAAGATCAGAAGTGAGACACACAACAGAAAATCATATCACGATGCAAAGATTTAGTAAAAAGCAGCAGCGTGCCGCAGAAATAAAATAAAAGATCCGGATGTAAAAGAACAAGAGAAAATAGAAAAAGTATTAGAAAACAGAGAAAAGGAAGTCCTGAATCGCTTTGTAAACATCAGCGATGTTATACGATCTATGATCGAGACGATCAATGAGAAAATTCCAGATCCAAGAAAGTGGAGTCGGAGGTTAAAAGCTACATTATTTATTAAAAAATTTAATGAGGCAGTATCATAAAAAGTAGGCTGGTCAAAAGATCAGTCTTAAGTGGCGTACAAAAAAAAAATTAGAAAGAACATGAGAAAAGCAGAAAAACCGCGAAGGAAAAATAAGAAATTTCCGTACGCGGTTTTTTGTAGGCATATCAGAAAAAAGTATTCCATTTTTAAAGTATTTTTTTACATATACATTCAAAAATTAAAAACAGAAAAATACAGTCTATTCCATTTTTAAAGCAAATAGATAACAAAATATTCTGATTTTGGACAGGTGGGAAAAAAGAGGGAATCCGCGGAAAATAAGGGAAAAAGAGCATTTTGTAAGGTGAGCAAATTTAAATATATTTGTAAACTTATATACTTATTTAATTCATGTATATGCGTTGCAATCAAAAGCAGACACGCTAAAAAAGCAAGTTCGTGAAAACGATATTTTATTGAATATACACGAAAAATACTCAAAGAAGAAGTCGCTTTTCTATTCAATAAAAAAGAAAAAAGCAACGTACCTTTTGGGGTGGTTCGCTTCATATAATAGTATCTATATATTATAATATTATTAGAAAGAACGGAAGAGAAAGGAGGATAAGATCAGGAATGGATGAGTTGAAAAAACGACTTCAAACCATCGCAGAACTGAAACTTATGAAAGCGCCTATCACGGAATACTTAAAAGAACTGATAGAAGATTATGGTGTTTATAAGGTTGAAATGAAAATGGCAGAACTCGGTTTTATGGAAATTTTAAAAAAGGAACTAACAGATATGGAAAGTTACACTGGGAATTGGAGGACAAAGTAATGAATAAAGTAATTTTAGTTGGAAGATTAACAAAAGATCCAGAAGTAAGATATTCAGGGGGGAGAAAATACACTGGCAGTTGCAAGATATACAGTTGCCGTTGACCGTAGATTTAAAAGAGACGGCGAACCGACAGCGGATTTTATTCCGTGCGTTGTATTCGGCCGCTCGGCAGAGTTTGCGGAAAAATATTTTCGTCAGGGCATGCGGGTTTCTGTTTCCGGTCGTATTCAGACAGGAAGCTACACGAATAAAGACGGTATGAAAGTATACACAACAGAAGTGATCGTGGAAGAGCAGGAGTTCGCAGAGAGCAGAGCAGAGAGCGAAGCCAACAGAGGCGTACATCAGCAGGCTGCGACAAAAGAGGCAGGAAATGGATTTATGAATATCCCAGAAGGGATTGACGAGGAATTACCGTTTTAATTGATTGAATTGAGATAGCTAAAAACATACGAAAATGAATGTACCGAATTTCGGTACGAAAAAGGAGAATATTATGAAGACTTATTTAAAAAAAGGAGTGAAAAGGATGGATGCAAAACAGATTAGAGACTATACGGCTTTAGTTCGCAGACGGGCGGAAATTGTGCTGTGTTTCGGTAAAAGCTGGACGCAAGAGCTTCATGACGAACTAAAGAAGATTGATGAAGAGTTACAGAAGTACGAAAATGACATGACCAGGATGCGACAAAAAAGCGGCAGAAAATGAATTTATGAATATCCCGGAATTGATTGACGAGGAATTACCGTTTTAATTGATTGAATTGAGATAGCTAAAAAACATACGAAAATGAATGTACCGAATTTCGGTACGAAAAAAGGAGAACATTATGAAGACTTATGTAATTGCAAATTTAAAAGGTGGTGTGGGAAAGACAACATCCGCTGTTAATATTGGGTTTAGCATGGCGAAAATGGGAAAAAGGGTATTGCTTGTGGATGCAGACCCACAGACGAATCTGACGCCGTTTTTTACAAAATCACATGGAGAGAGTGGAAGGACGATCCGAGAGGTTCTAAGAACGCCTGAAAAGATCAGCCACTTGATTGTAAAAAGCAAGTATAAAAATATTGATATTATAAAAGGAAGCGTGAAACTAAAGGAGGCAGATGCCGACAATGAACTTGCGTTAAAAAAGCACTTTCTTATGTGGAAGATCGTTATGATATATGTGTTATCGATACGCGTCCTGCAATCGAATCTATTACGAGAAGCGCGTTATATGCGGCAGATCTGGTTGTGACGCCGGTGCTTTTAGATAATTTCTGCAGAGATAATTTGCTTGCTTTTAGAAGATGGACTTCAAGAGATTGAGCAAGAATTTCAATGGAAAATCTTTTGCTAATAAAGTGGAAAATAAGCGATCGCAGAGAAATATTTATTCAGATATGGTACAGAAGCATGATTGGGATTTTTTGGACACATGCATTAGTAAAAGAGCTGCAGTCGAAAATGCACTGGCTTTATACAAACCGCTGTTAAAACATAAAAAGAAGAATGATGTAACGAATGATTACATGGATCTGGCAAAGGAATTGTTGGAGGTGTAAGTAGAGATGGCAAAAATCGAAAATATTTTTAAATCAGAAGTAAAGAAAGCAGATCCTCATCCGAAACGCGTTACAAAGTGGATTCACTATTCAAAGCTTAATTTAGATCAGGGCAACTATCGTTTTGGAGAAAGTGAAGAAAAACAGAAAAGAACGAGGGAGCGAGCAGAATCGTTAGCGGATCTGATCGAGTTGGACGGAGAAGTGCTTTGCAGGAATTGATCGTGTCGAAAACAGATACAGATTCTTACCAGATCATTGCAGGAAATCATCGATATTTAGCGTGTAAGATTTTAGTAGAGGAACGCGGAAAAGAAAAGTTTGCATTTTTACCATGTGTCATTAGAAACGTATCGGAAGTACGTGCAAGTTTTTCCAAATATTCATCGAATGGATACGATAATAAAGATGATTATGAGATTATGTGTGAAATTGAGCAGATGAGGCATTTACTTACGACTTATCCGGAGCAGTTCCCGGATGTAGCAACAGGACGTATGGTAGAAAAGTTGTCGAAAAAAATGAAGATGCCGAAATCAACTGTCGGAGAGTACCTGACCATATCCAAAAATCTTGGAAAAGACGCGATGGAAAAATTTGAGACTGGGGAATTAAAAAAGAGTGCGGCAGTACAAATGTCAGCATTACCAAAAGAAGAACAAAAAGAGTTGGTTTCTGCAGGAAGATTATCTCATAAAGAAATCAAAGAGTATAAGGATCAGAAAGCACAGATACAAAATCCGGAAGAACCCATGAAGAAAACAGAAACTTCTTGTGAGCATCGTCAAATAGAAAGAGAGCCTGTTTCTACTATTGGAGAAGAAATAGGAATTACTGATAGTCCATTTCCTAAAATGAAAAATATGGAGGAAAGGGAAGCTTTTGTAAATAGCTATAAGAAGTGGTGTGTATGGTGTAAAAATGAATTTACAGAAGAAACATTCTACCGATATAACTTGCCTGATGGATCGTCTATTATAGTAAAAGAATATCCGTATTCTGATTACTGGGATAGTACAAAGGAACGAATCGGGAAGCAGATGTATTTGTGGTTTCCCAAAATGAAGCATTTTAAGAATGCAGAGGCAAACATGACACAAATTAAAGAGCATCTTAAAAATTTAAATAAGGATTTATAAATCAGGAAGGAGGCGTACCGAATTCCGGTACGTCTTCCGAAAAAAAAAGGAGGGGCAAAATGGAAAAGGCACAGATTACGTTTGCGGAATTTATGACAGAAAAAATGTATACAGAAAGTTTTCTCTTTAAAATCAGCGAGATAAAGAGCCTTAAAAAAGGAATCAAAGAAACTCGGAAAAGCTTAGACAGAGGATATCAGATCGATCATGCCGGTAAGAAATATGATTGGAACGATATTTTCCGTTCCAATCAAATGGGGAGGGAATGGTACGAGCTTATGAAACAAAAGAGAGAATGGATTGCCGCTGAACAGGAATGGATACGATATGCGGAAGAAGAGATTTCGATGGAGGAAACGGAGATTCGCGGATATTGGGATGAATATATGGAATATGCGGAATCAGAAGATTTAGACATGAAAAAGAGATGAAGGCATTTGCAGAAAAAGCAAAAAAAATAATGAAAATGATAAATGCTTTAAAAAAGCAACTGGACGGTTGTGAGAACTGTCCATTAGAGAAAATCTGCCCGGAAGATAAAAATAATGATTTTATGAATAAGTGTACAGATATATGGTTTCAATTTTTTAATAGCAAAGACATGGTAACATTTTATGAACCGATGATTTTGTGGTAAAATAAGGGTGCATGGAGATGTGCCGGATTTTGGTACATCGTCATGTAAGATCGCCTTACAGGAATCAGAAATTGTGCGCTGTGGCTGCAAAGGCATAAGGCGGATTGCATATCCTTTCGGGTATGCATCGTATGTTTTTTCCCCTAACAGCAGTTGTTCTCCACTGTTAGGGCATCATGAAAAAAGAATACTGATATTATGAAAGAAAAGTGAGGAAATATGGAAGGGAAAGATCAGAAAACAGAAACGCGTGAAAAAATAGAAGTGATATTAATAGTTGCAGCGGATATCTTCTTGATCGCTTGTTGGATATTCCTTCCGGAAACAGGAATGTGGGGAATGGTAAATGAAGCAATGGGAGCATTACTTATTTTGAGTTGGAGCATCTGTTTTCTGATAGGTGGAATCAAAAAAAGAAGAAGGAAGATAAAAAGGCGTTTATTCTGGGAATAGCAGGATTTATTTGCATCTTTGCATTTGGCGGATGGCTATCGAAAAATGTTGTGATGGATCTTATGACAGGATCGAGAACAGTTCACCTAACACAGATTACAACACATCAATCAATTGGTCGAATTAGATTCTATTACTATTTAAGCGGGAAAGACGGTTCAAAAAATTATCGTTTTAAGATTTCTGCAAATGAAGCAGTCGGGTTAGAAGATGCAGCAAGCATTACGTTATCCTATTATCCGAGAACAGAGCGGATCTTGGAGTTTTGCAATGTGCAAAAAAAGACCAGTATGGGATGAAGGTGCATGGAAAAAACAATCGGAAGATTATCAGTTTATTAAATAGTAATAATTCCGTATGTGAGCCATCAAACTAAACTTTCGATAGCTCTTAAAATTCAGTCGTATGACTGTGGATTAAAATATGTGTAAATATTATAGCAACAAAACAAGAAAAACATCGTATCTATGGGTAATTAATTAACAACTCATAGGTACGATGTTTTCTTATTTTTGTGTTATAAAACAGATAGATACATAAAAAAAAAAGCAACATGTTTTATGGAAAAATGTTAGCTTCTTTTTTTTTTTATTGAGGAACAGTTTGTACCGAAATTCGGTACATGATGTTATTTTCTATAAAGAATAAAAAAGTAATATAGATTGTAAGGGAAAACTATGGTTTTAAAAATACCATAATGATATAATTATATTATAAGAAAGGAGCGGAGAAGATGTTTTTTAATAGCAGTTAAAAAGAGCTATCGAAAGTTAGTTCGACAGCTCACATACGGAATTATTATAATTCCTAACACCATAAATATAATAACACTAATACAAAAGAAATTCAAGAAGAAAAGAGGAAACAAAGAATGTTTGAAAAATTATAAATGAGATACAGAGTGTTTCAGCAATTTCTGAAAAGATTGTCTTTCGACTGGTAAACACAGAAATGAATGAGAGTGTTTTAAAAGAAAGACCACATCGAAAGTTTTTGGATTTATCAATTATATATTTTCTGCAGATCGAGAATGGAAGAGACAATTTTGAAAGTCTGGCTATAACAGATCAATTAATAAAAATGTGGAACATAGAAGAAAGCGAATTGTGGGAACTTGCATTGAAGAATATGTTAGAATTGTTTCCGCCTCAATTTACAACACTTGAATCTATATTGATGACAAAGCTTTATGGAAGTAAAAAGGTTGATGAAGAAGAGGACGGCTTGTTGTATTTGTCAAATACATCGAATTTCTATGGCGCTTCCTGTATTTTTTATCCGAAAGTGTTAGAGAATATAAGGAGAAAAATTCAGAATGATTATTATATTATTCCAAGCAGTGTGCACGAAGTGTTAATTCTTCCGGCTGATAGTATCGGAAAAGAAGAACTGAATCAAATGATTCAAGAAGTAAATGCTACGGTTGTAGAATCTAGGGAAATTTTAGCTGAACATTGTTATAAATACGATAGTAAAAAAAAATGAGATTATAATTCCTTGAAAATGAAAAGGGGAAAAAAAGCAGAACTTTGCGTGTCAATTTTGACACGCAAAGTTTGAATAATTAAAATCAACTCCAAAATAAAGGAAAACTTGTTTTTACAACTTATATATTGTATTATGAAAATGAAGATGAGAGCATGATATTACATAATTATAAAACAAGTGCAGGGAAAGACCTTATATTTGAATATATTGATGGTCTAGCAGAAGATGAAAAGGCGGATGCTTTCTCTGTTCTTGAATGTTTAGAAAACGATAAAATGAACGAAGTGACGTTCAGACGATGGGAAAAGCTTTATATAAAATGAAGGAGGTTTATAATTATGTCATTCGTTCAGGTAAATATTGAAAAAGAAATAGATAGACGAAAAAAGGAAAGTGAATCATTTGCAAGAGCATGGGAGGAAAGCCGAGAAGAATATAGGTTGATTAATGAAATGATTCATTTGAGAAAACAGGAAAAAGTGACGCAAAATAAACTTGCAGAACTGATTGGCTGTAAACAGCAAGTTATTTCTCGAGTTGAAAAAAAAAAAGAGAATAAGCCATCGTTACGGTTGTTCACCAAAATGTTAGATGTTTTGGGGTATGAGTTGATGATTGTAAAAAAGTCAAATGAAACTATAGCATTGCACTTGTAAAATATTTTTTGGAAAGGTGTGTAGAGGGATGATTAATCACTTGAAAGAACGATTACGGATAGAATTTGAAAAGCAGGACAGGAGTGGTATTTACGGATATACGCAGAGGAATTTGGCGTATAATTCCAATAAAATTGAAGGAAGTACGCTGACGGAAAAACAGACAGCGAATCTTTTTGAGACGGGAACGTTCATGGGAGAAGACGTTATTTTCAGGGCAAAAGATGTAGAGGAAATGACGGGGCATTTTACAATGTTTAATTACATGCTTCAAACTTTCCAAGAGCCCTTAACCGATGCGCTCATCAAGAAATACCATTACAAGCTAAAAGCTGGGGTCTTTGAAGATTTGGCAAATGGATATCCGGTTGGTGAATATAAGAATAGGAAAAATATTGTATCAGATATTGAAACGGTTTTACCGAAAGATGTACCGGACAAAATGAATGAGTTATTACAAGAGTATGAAGGCTCTTCTAAGAATTTAGAAGAAATCATGAGGTATCATGCAGTGTTTGAGAAGATCCATCCATTTCAAGATGGTAATGGACGAGTAGGGCGAATGTTGATATTCAAAGAGTGCTTAAGGAATGATATTATTCCGTTGATTATCGAGAACGATAGAAAAGCAGAATATTATTATTGCTTAAATGAAGCACAACACAAAGGGGAATATGAAAAGTTATATCAGTTTGCCAAAGAAGAACAAATGGTATATGAAAAACAGGTGAGAGAATTTCTTGGATTGGAAGATGATATTGATTAAGTGAAAGCAGCAATGGAACAGCACGAGGAAAGAAAATCAGTGTTTCAAAGAGGATACAATCATGAAAAATAAGTTTTTAATTTAGTCTGGTAGAGCAGGAGAACGGAAAACGAATAAACCCTCTTTATGATTGTTCACCAAAATATTAGATGTCTTGGGATATGAGTTAATGATTGTAAAAAAAGTCAAATAAAGTTGTGTTTTTTACCCTGTGTGTCAATTTTGACACACAGGGTAAAATGTTAAAAGTGAATAGACTGTATCGAGATGCCGTGTGTCAAAAATGACACGCGGTATTTTTAGTATTAGGCGTTAGCCGTTGGAAATAAATGCGCAGCGTGCATTCGTTTGAGACTAAAGCCCATCTATTATGGTGGGGGCAACTTATCCCTATAAGAAAGATTTTATGTGTCAAAAATGACACGTAGCTTTCAATAAAAAAGAAAAAAAGCAGGGTGTGTTTTTTTAACGGCGAATATTGTAATATAAGTTATAATATAATATAATTATATTATAAAAAAGAAAAGGAGAAAAAAATATTATGAAAGATTATACTAAATTTATGCAATGGGCGCTTTTTACAATAACTGACAGGAAAACGCAGGATGATAGAAAAAGCAAGATAAGAGTTGAGGCGTTATTTTCAAGCCCTTGGCAACGTGACTATTACGACTGCCCTAACAAGGAATATAAACACTACATGCTTCCGGTTGATGAGTTAGGACGATTTGAACAGTTTTATAATTTCGTTCAAGATATTAATGCCGAACACGGATATTATTCTATTTCTCACCTCAATGACGGAGATTTTACAGATTACGAGTTGCAAAAATTCCGCCATATGTTGGATCTTTGGACAGACACAAAAATTAAACATCGGAATTGATTAACGAATCACTAAAAACAAAACAAGCCGAAACGTCAGAAATGACCGTTTCGACCGCATCTGTTCAGGCGGTCGGCACATTTCAAAACGTGCGACGGATTATATCCCAGCCCCCAAGGGAAAAGGGGAGAAAGTGAAAGAAATGAAAAACTATGTGATTGGAGTAAAAAACGGGCGTTGCGTTGTTGCGTCTGAAAAAGAAATTATTGAAAATGCATTACAGCAAGAAAAGGACGGCGTAAAGCCGCATTATTCTTTTTATGACTATAAAAAAGGCGAAAAAGCAACGCCTGCCGGCTGGTTCGTGTGGTCATCCATAAGTTATGGATGCGGCGTTGTATACCGCAGGAACGACGGGAAAATGATTATATCTACGGGAATACAGGGCGATTTTTGTTATTGCTAATATACCGCTATCCGTTCAGGCGGTCGGCGCGTTCCGGCTCTGTAATGCCAACGCTGGCGGTTTCAAGCCTGGACAAACACAGAGGACAGAGATGTGTTCTCAAAAAAAATCACGTGTCAAAAATGACACGTGATTTTTAATTCAATAAAATAAGATAAATCTAAAAAATGAAATCACAAAAAACTATTCGTTTACTTCCTAAAAATATCATAAGATATGAGCTCTCAATTAAGTTGTTATTACATCATATCAGAAGCTAAAGAGCATAAGGGAAAAGTGTCCACGTGTACCCCGTGGAGCCAGCAAAGCTGGCACTTTTCCTGTGGACAGAAATTTATCGTTTGAGGTACAAGTGACTCACGTTTTAAACAGTTGAATAATGGTAGTATAAATGGTATAATATCGAAAAAAGGAGTGATCGTTATGCCAGTAATAGATGAGTTGAGGATTCGTAATATGGATGCGGAAATTGCTCTTCGGCTGACGAGTATGGCAAAAAAACACGGATGAGTCGAAGTGAATATGTAAAGGGAATTTTGACAAATCATGTGCTGTCATCTCAAGTAAAAGAATTAGATAATCAATATCAAGAATTGTTTAAAACAGTGGTTGACTGTATGGAAGGAAATGCGATGCTTTTACATGATATTCTTGAATTGTTAAAAGAGAAGGAAAAAAGTATGATTAAGAAGAATTATCGCATGAATGAGGAAGATTTAGAGGTTATTCAGCAAGTCAAGAAACAACATGGGTTTCATAGTGACTCGGAGACTCTTAGATATATTGTCCGGAGTCATATAGTTCAAAACCAAGAGGAAAACAGCAAGTTGCTTTCCATTTTGCGGAAGGTGGAAGAAAAGATTGATATTTTGTTTGACATTGAAAATACAAAATTAATTCAGCAAGAAGCGGAAGTATTATATCCGGTTAGTATGTTGGAATCGCCAGTTGTTACGAAAGCGAGTGCATTGAGGAAGGAAAATTTAGCGAACAAGAAACAGAAAGCAGATTATAAGAAACAGAAACAAGGAAACATGTGTCAAAAATGACACGTTAAAAAGGTACGATATGATTTGTACCGAATTTCGGTACAGGGAGACTGGTAATGGGGGAAATTAAAGCAGGCGTTACGCTAATGCAAGATTTTTGTAGACCGAGAACAGAAAAATTTCAAGAGTATATTGATTACATGGATCGAGAAGAAGCACAAAGAAATAATGCAATTACGACATATAACCTATTTAATGAGTATATGGGGAATCCGTACAAAAGTACAGGTTTGTTTACAGCGGAAAAAGATTCTCTTACTCTTCAGGAAAAAAAGCATTTAAAAAAAGTGTTTTCAATCGCCCAAACAAACCAAAGTTTGATGTGGCAAACAGTGATCTCGTTTGATAATAATTGGCTACAAAAAAATGGGATATATGATATGAAAACAAAAATGTTGGACGAACGTAAATTGAAAGCGGTGACTCGAAAGGCAATCAATGAATTGTTAAAAAATGAAGGGTTAGATCAAGCTGTTTGGAGTGCCAGCATCCATTATAATACTGATAATATTCATGTGCATATAGCGACAGTTGAACCGTATCCGATGCGGAAAAAAATGATGTATCAAGGGAAGGAGGAGGTAAGAGGAAAGTTTAAGTTGTCTAATATTAATCATTGCAAAAGCGTTGTAATAAACGAGATTGTGCAGACAAGGGAAATGAATTTGCGAATTAATACGATAATACGAAAAGATATTGTAGGAAAGTTAAAGGAGGAGGAACTTACAAAAGATAGTGAAATTAAAAGTAAATTTTTAGAGTTATGCCAAAATCTTCCTGAAATTCCCAAAAATCGAATGAATTATGGAAATAAAGAAATGCGACAATATCGCGCTGTGCTTGATGAAATCAGCGAAAAATTTCTTAAAGTATATTCTTCTGAAAAATATTATGAACTTCGAGAAATTCTTGACAGACAGAGCCTTTTATATACGGAAGCATATGGTGGCGATCAAGGAGGAAATTATAAAAAAATAAACTGCAAGAGTTAAAAGAAAAGATGGGGAATGCGGTTTTAAAGCAAGCAAAAGATTATATTGAATGTATGAACAATAAAGTAGATGTACCGAATTTCGGTATGAAAGAAAAAAGACAAATGAAGAAATGCCGGTAGACCTTGCACAGTTAGAAGAAATAGAAAATGTTTTTATTATAAACGAGCAGGAACAACTGATTGAGGAAATAGAAAGTGTAGAGCAAGTGGACGAAGCTCAAGAGATAGCAGAAAAAAGAGTATGATTTAAAGCTTTCTGTAAAACCGCAAATTAATATATCAGAAACATTGCAAAAAAAAAGAATTGATGCTTGCAAAAGTATATTTTGGAGAGGAATCATCAGAAAATATCATATTAAAAGATAACTCGGAGGAGTATTCCGAGGATTTGATGCAATATTATGTTGAATCAAAAGAAATAAAAGCTTTATTGAAACAAGCGTTAGGGGCGAAAGAAAATCCGGAAAAACAGAATGAGATTTTTAACTTGATACAAAATGATGCTGAAAAGAAAAAAATAATCCGTTTATAAAAGAGCTGTTGGGAGAAATGTACTTATACGGTAATTTAGTAGAAGTCAATTTAAGTGGCAAGAGAATATTTTGCGGAAGCATTGGAAATTTTTGAAACTGAATATGATTCTTTAGAAGAAATGCGGATCATATCTCGAGGGGAAAATAAACAAAACCGATTTTTAAAAAATCATGTCGCTTTTTGTATAGGTAAGCAATATGATCGTGGATGGGGAACAGAAGAAGCACCTGAAATTGCATTCGAATGGTATGAGAACTCAAAAACAGAATATGCGAGTTATGCGCTAGGGCGATTATATTATAATGGAAGAGGGGTGGAAAAAAGATGATAAAATGGCGTTTACTTTCTTTCAAAATGCAGGGGAGAATGCGTTTGCAAAATTAATGTGTGCCAAAATGTTAGAAAAAAGAAGGTCAAGTAGAACGGAGTTTAGAATACTATAGAAGCGCTTTTGATTTGCTTTTTAGCGAAGAAAAAGAAAGAGGAATCGGCACTGTTTGAATATCATATAGGAAGTATGCTGTATTATGGAAAAGGGTGTGAACCGAATGAAAAGAAAGCAGTGGAATTTTTAAGAAAAGCGGTAGAAGAGAAGAATGTTCCTGCAATCTTGTTATTGAGTAATATTTATTATAAAAAGGGGTATTAGAAGAAATTCCTTATATGATAGAACATTTAGAGGCACTGGCGGATAAGACGGATAATAAGCAGGCGCAGTATACATTAGGAAAAATTTATTTGACGGAAGGAGAATTCTATAATTTAGAAAAGGGAATCAGCTATTTAGAACGATCGGCAAGTCAAGGGAATGAGTTTGCAAAATATCGCTTATCAAAAGAATATTTGAATTTTGACAGTAAAAGCTTATAGTCCGGTAAAAGGAATTACTTATTTAAGAGAGCTTGCTGAAGGTGGATATGAATGGGCACAGTTTAAAATGGGATGTGAGTATATAAAAGGAGAGCATGTTGAGAAGGATGATCTTCAGGCAGAAGAGTGGCTGCGAAAAGCAGTGGATCAAGGGAATGTTCCCGCAATTTTGTTATTGAGTAATATTTATTATAAAAAAGGGGTATTAGAAAAAATTCCTTATATGATAGAGCATTTAAAGGTACTATCAGACAAGGCGGATAATATGCAGGCGCAGTATACATTAGGAAAAATTTATTTGAAAGAAGGGGAGTTTTATAATTTAGAAAAGGGAATCAGCTATTTAGAACGATCGGCAAGTCAAGGGAATGAGTATGCAAAGTATCAATTAGCAAAGGAATATTTAAATTCTGATAGTGAAGCTTACAATCCTAAAAAGGGATGGCTTATTTGAGTGAGTTGGCTGAAGGCGGGAATGAATGGGCACAGTTAAAAATGGGATGTGAATATATAAAAAAGGAAAGCATGTCGAAAAAGAATTATTTTCAAGCAACAGAATGGTTGAACAAATCAGCAGTACAGGGGAATAAGTATGCAGAAGAGATCTTAAATGACTTAAATGTGCGACAATTAAAAACGAATCGATATGGATCTCAAAGAAGAAAACGATATAATACTATGGGAGCATTAGACAAGGCAATGGTTGCATTAAGAAGATCGTTGTATGAAACACAAAAAAAGAGATGCGGTATAATATGATGATTTATGAGCAGGATATACGTGCAGAATTAGATGGCTATGCACTTGGAGAAAGAAGAGGTTGAATATGAAATTTAATCGGGAAAATAATTATAGAAAACAAGAAATAGAGGGAATGCAGAAAATAAATTCGGAAGTTTTGAAGGAAGTGAAACATACGGTTGATGGTTCAAAGAATGAGATTGTATATATTGATATGGACAAGATTCGACCTAATAGTAGGAATCAGTATGAAATGACAGAAATAGAAGAAATGGCAGGGATGATTAAGCTTGCAGGAGGAATCTTGCAGAATTTAATTGTTAAGCCAATGGATGAAGAAGGGTATTATGTTTTGACTACTGGAGAACGTCGATGGCGTGGAGCGCGTCTTCTGCGTGATCGAAATGAATATCCGGCGATTTTTGACAATAAAGTGCCTTGTGTAATTCAAGATCCAGTAGAGATTGAACTTCCGTTAAATGATGAAGATAAGGAGGATTTTGCAATCCTTGTGACAAATCAATACCGGGTGAAGACAGATGCGATTCTTTATATGGAAATGCTTTGCAATGGAAACGGATTATTTCAAACTTAAAAAAGCAGGAGTGGAGTATCTGCCGAAGGAGTTTGGAAGCGATCAAGAGATTAAATTAAAGGGGAAAAAGAACAAGAGAGCTTGTGGCAGAACAGATGAATCTGTCTACAGGCCAGGTTGCGCGTTTTGAAAAAATAGAAAAACATGGAAGTGAAGAGTTGATTTCCAAATTAATGAGAAATGAACTGAATCTTCCGGAAGCGGAGGAACTTACAAAATTAGATAAAGAAGAACAGAAGGAAATTTTGCAACAATCCGATCCGGTGAGCTTAAAGGAAGAAGTGCAGCAAAAGTTAAAAGAAAAAAGAGAAAAGAGTCGGGATTAAACCAATGGAAATTAGTAAAAGAATTGAAGGTATAATGGTGAATTTGGAAGAAACGGTTTATATTCGTGAAAAGGAGTATCAGAAATTAGAACGAATCCTTATAGATTTAAAGAAGATTATGAGAAATGGAGAAAAATAAAAATGAATAAAACAACTTTTGCAGTGACAGCGGATGCATTAAAATTTGAAAACTTACTATTGAAGCATATGGACATCCCACGAACCACATTTCACCGTAGGATGATTAGTTATTTTTTTAAAAATGAAATAGAGGTACATCCATATCTTTTGATTACAGAGAAAAAAAGGCTAAAAATTATGTAAAGAAAGATGCTGTAGAACAAATTTATTTAGATGAACGGCAGAAAGCTCGGATAAAAGATGAGGCAAACAAATATGGATGTCGTATAGGAGTGATTCTTTTTCAGGCAATGATGTCTTATTGTATTGCGATTGCTCCTGATGTTTTGGGAAAAGAAGAATTAGGGAAATTATTTGTAGATGCAGGATAGGTAGAATATGGGAGATAAATTAGTTTATAGTCAAATGACTTACTATCAAAGAGCAAAATTGAAAGAACTGTTAGATGCGGGACTTTCAAAAGAATGTATTGCGGAGAAATTAAAAGTATCAAGAGGAACAGTTTTTAACGAATTAAAAAGAGGCAGCGTTGAAGGAGTATATGATCCGGAATATGCGGATGAAAAGGCATGGGAAAAAAGAACGGAAAGTAGAAATAAAACAATTTTAGAAAAAGATCAACGTTTGGCTAAATACATATCGTATTTGATAAAGAGAAAAAGATTAAGCCCAGAACAGGTGATTGAACACCTAAAAACAGACGATCATGGCTATGAAAAGTATCCTAAATCAATAAACACTATTTATGCGGCGATTGATAAAGGATTAATACCGAGTGTGACACGCCAAGACATGAAAACAGTATCGGCAACAGAGGTCGTAACAATGAAAGAAAATAGGATTCCTCTTCCTGAATGTATCCGAAAATGTGCAGGATTACGAAATGGAAATAGCTTTAAAATACAATGTAAAAAAAATGGGGAAATAGTTTTAAGGAAAATTTAGGGAGAAAAATATGGGAGCAGAGAAAAGCAAAAAGGGGTCACATTTAACAAAAGAAGAACGGAGAATAATAGCAGTACTGCATGAAGAAGGCAGAAGTCCTTATGAGATAGGAAAATTAACAGGTAGAGCGAGTAACACAATTAGAAATGAATTAAAAAGAGGAACGACAACGATTATTTTAGGATACTATGAAAAAGAAAAGTATTTTCCGGATACAGGACAGGCCATTTATGAAAAAAAATCGAAAAAGATGTAGAAAATATATGGTAAATAAGTTCCGTAATTTTTTGACTTATATAGAGGAACAGTGCTGCAGAAATGTAAACGCTCCTTTGCTTCTGCGCGCGCAGAAGCAATCAGAAAAAGGTTGTTTAAAGAAGATGAAATCTGTAGTATTAGTACATTATATTCCTATACGGATCACGGTTAAGACATCGCCCTTTCACGGCGGTAACACGGGTTCGATTCCCGTCGGGGTCATTTATCATTCGGACAACAGAAGTATTGTTGCGAAAAGAATGATAAAACTATGCATATTATTTTACTATGTGTAGTATATATATGAATAAGGCGCAGTAGCCAAGTGGTAAGGCGTGGGTCTGCAACACCACCTGATTCACCGGTTCAAATCCGGTCTGCGCCTCTTGAGAGATCCCGAAAGACTAATGTTTTTCGGGATTCTTTTTTGCAAAAGGCGAGCGGCACAACTGTCTTGTCATTTGTAAACTCAAGTGTTATAATGAGCATCACGACAGAAACAAAGGCGTATGGATTTCATGCGGGAAAGGGTATACGAATGACGATTAGAGAAGAGATCGAACAGTTGAAGAAGGAAAAAAACGCGGTCATACTGGCGCATTATTATGTAAGACCGGAAGTTCAGGAAATTGCAGATTATATCGGCGATTCTTTTTACCTGAGCAAGGTGGCAGTAGAGTTGGAGGAGCAGACGATTGTGTTCTGCGGCGTTTCGTTTATGGGCGAAAGTGCGAAAGTGCTGAATCCTCAGAAGACGGTTCTTATGCCGGATGCAAAAGCGGACTGTGCGATGGCGCATATGGCAGATGAGGAGACGATCCGTGCGATGCGGAAGAAGTATGATGATCTTGCGGTTGTCTGCTATATTAATTCAACGGCAGAACTGAAAAGATTATCGGATGTATGCGTAACTTCGGCAAATGCGGTTCGGATTGTAAAGGCACTTCCTAACAAAAACATTTTCTTTATTCCGGATAGAAATCTGGCGCATTTTGTGGCGGAGCAGACGCCGGAGAAGAATTTTGTATACAACGAAGGATATTGTCCGATTCACGAGACGGTAAAAATAGAGGAATTAAAGCAGGCGAAAGCGGAGCATCCGGAAGCGGAAGTGCTGACGCATCCTGAATGTCCGAAGTCGCTTCTTGATCTTTCGGATTATATCGGAAGCACGTCCGGCATTATTGATCGTGTGGGAAAGAGCGACGCTGAGGAATTTATCATCTGCACGGAAAACGGTGTGAGATATGAGCTTGAAAAAAGATATCCGAATAAAAAGTTCTATTTTACAAAAACAGAACCGGTCTGTGAAGATATGAAAATGATCACTCTGGAAAAGATCGCTCATGTTTTGAGAACAGGTGAAAATGAAGTTCAGATGGACGAAGCTCTTCGTGCCGAATCAAAGAAACCGTTGGAAAAGATGCTTGATCTGGCAAAATAACAGGTGAAAATGAAAGATATAATTAAGGAATAGTAAGGTAAGATTAGGGGCGCTAAGGGAAGTGGATATGGAAAAAATAAAAGAAAAACAAGATCAGGTCGATGTGGTCATTGTCGGAACAGGAGTCGCAGGATTATTTGCGGCATTGAATCTGCCGCGTGATTTTAAAATTATGATGATTACCAAAGCGGATCTGGAGAGCAGCGATTCATTTTTGGCACAGGGCGGAATCTGCGTTTTGCGCGATGAAAGTGATTATGACAGTTATTTTGAAGATACGATGCGTGCGGGGCATTATGAGAACCGAAAAGAATCGGTCGATATTATGATCCGCAGTTCGCAGGAGATCATCAGGGAACTGATCGGGTACGGCGTTGAATTTGAACGCAGGACAGAGCATAGTGATGATGTCATCGGTGACAGTGATATTTCTCGTACATATGAGTATACAAGAGAAGGGGCGCATTCAAGTCCGAGGATTTTATTTCATGAGGATATTACAGGAAAAGAAATTACGGGAAAACTTTTGGCGCGGGTGAAAGAGCTTGACAATGTAGAGATTTTTGAATATACGACAATGACGGATATTATAGAGGAAGGCGGAGTATGCAGAGGCGTTGTCATGCAGGAACAAGACGGAACGAGCCGGGCAGTTCGCTCAGCGTATACGATCGTTGCAAGCGGCGGAATCGGAGGATTGTACCGTCATTCCACAAATTTTCCGCATTTGACGGGAGATGCTCTTGAAATTGCGAAAAAACACGGAATCAGACTGGAACATACCGATTATGTTCAGATTCATCCGACAACGCTTTATTCTAAGAAGCCGGGGCGGAGATTTCTGATTTCGGAATCAGTGCGGGGAGAAGGAGCTGTTCTGCTTGATAAAGAGGGAAATCGTTTTGTAAATGAATTGCTTCCGCGGGATGTCGTTACAAAAGCGATTCGCGAACAGATGGAAAAAGACGGAACAGATCATGTGTGGCTGTCTATGGAGAATATAGGAACAGAGTCGATATTGAGTCATTTTCCGAATATATACAGACGTTGTAAAGAAGAAGGATACGATGTGACGAAAGAGCCGATTCCGGTTGTTCCGGCTCAGCATTATTTTATGGGAGGCATCTGGGTGGACAGCGATAGTCAGACTTCTATGGAACGGTTATTTGCGGCAGGAGAGACGAGCTGCAACGGAGTTCACGGAGCAAATCGTCTGGCAAGCAATTCTTTGCTGGAAAGCCTTGTGTTCGCAAAAAGGGCGGCGCAGAAGATCGGAAGAGAAAAAACGGATACCGCCGCAAAGCAGGCGGGAGAGAACGAAAAAAGGAGTGGAAACGTGAATAAAATTACAATGAAATTACAGGCCGATCATTTGATCATGGAGGCATTAAAAGAAGATATTTCAAGTGAAGATGTCAGTACAAACGCAGTGATGAAAGAAGCTGTTCCGGGAGAGGTTGACCTGATCTGTAAAGAGGACGGGATTATTGCGGGACTGGACGTATTTTCAAGGGTGTTTGAACTTTTAGATGAAAATACGAAAACAGAGCTTTACTGTAAGGACGGAGATGAGGTAAAATCAGGACAGCTTATGGGAAAGGTGAAGGGCGATATCAGAGTGCTTCTTTCCGGCGAGCGTGTGGCTCTTAATTATCTGCAAAGAATGAGCGGGATCGCAACATATACACATTCTGTGGCAAAACTTCTGGAAGGTACGAAAACGAAACTTTTAGATACGAGGAAAACGACGCCGAATATGCGTGTTTTTGAGAAGTATGCAGTTACGACAGGCGGCGGATATAATCACAGATATAATCTGTCGGACGGAGTTTTGCTGAAGGATAATCACATCGGAGCGGCAGGAGGAGTTGCACAGGCTGTAAAAATGGCGAAGGAATATGCGCCGTTTGTCCGCAAGATTGAGATTGAAGTGGAAACTCTCGACATGGTAAAAGAGGCTGTAGAGGCAGGCGCAGATATTATCATGCTTGATAATATGACGACAGAAGAAATGCAGGAAGCAATCAGAATCATTGACGGAAGAGCTGAAACGGAATGTTCGGGAAATGTAACGAAAGAGAATATTGCACGTCTGACAGGTCTTGGCGTTGATTATATTTCAAGCGGAGCTTTAACACATTCTTCTCCGATACTTGACATTTCGATGAAAAACCTGCATCCTGTTAAGGAGGATGTCAGATGACAGGCTCTGACAGAAGAAAACAGATTGTAGATCAGATCAGAAACAGCACGACGCCTGTTGCGGGGAAAGTTTTGGCGGCGGCATATGACGTAAGCCGTCAGGTGATCGTGCAGGACATAGCGCTTATACGGGCAGCCGGATATGATATCATCTCTACGAACAGGGGGTATATTATCAATGAGCCGGCAGCAGTAAGCCGTGTGTTCAAAGTGAAGCATACAGATGCGCAGGTTGAAGAAGAGCTGACAGAGATCATCGATCTGGGCGGGATCGTGCGCAATGTGATGGTCAACCACAGAGTTTACGGGCATATGGAAGCTGAGATCAACATTACATCCCGCAGAAAAGTGACGGAATTTATGGATGATATTCAGAACGGAAAGTCGAGTCCGCTGAAAAATATTACTTCGGATTATCATTACCATAAAGTAGAAGCTGACAGTGAAGAGACATTGGATCTGATTGAGGATATGTTGAGAAATAAGGGATTTCTTGTGGAGGATCGCGGTTAGATCATTGAAAGCGAATACGGGCAGAGGTTGGAAGATGAAAGAAATTTTTGAGTTGCTGAAACAAGTTTTAAACAGAGAATTTATCCGTGCGGTGCTCAGCAATCCGAGGACGAAGGACGGCGTCGTGAAAGCGAAAGTCCGTCCTCTTGAGAAAAACGGCGATTTCATGTTTCAGGTAGAAAAGTTTACGAAGACGCAGGCGTTTCATGAAAACATAAACTGCAAAGATGCAGCGGAAATACTGGCAGGTCATATGGAAAATTTCCGGCAGATGCAGATCGAGACTGTTCAGGCGGAATATACGGTTCTTGTGAGCAAGAAAGGAAAAATTTCGATCAAGCGGAAAAACCGAAAAAGCGCGGCGCCTCCGGCAGAGCTTTCACATGACAGGAAGAAACGCTATATATTAGAAGAAGGAACTTTTGTTCCGTTTTTAAATGATCTCGGAGTTATGACAGAAGAAGGGAAGATCGTTCGGACGAAAACGGATAAGTTTCGCCAGATCAACCGTTTTCTTGAATTTATAGAAGATATCCTTCCACAGCTTGACAAAGGACGTGAATTGACAATTCTCGACTTCGGCTGTGGAAAATCATACCTTACGTTTGCGATGTATTATTATTTGAAAGAACTGAAAGGGTTTGACATTCATGTGATCGGACTCGATCTGAAGGAAGATGTGATTCGCCGGTGTAGCGGACTTGCAAAAAAATATGGGTATGAGAAACTGCATTTTCTCGTAGGAGATATTGCGGATTATGAAGGAGTGAACGAGGTGGATGTCGTCGTGACGCTTCATGCATGTGATACGGCGACAGATTATGCGCTTGCAAAAGCGATCGGTTGGAATGCCAAAGTTATATTATCGGTTCCGTGCTGTCAGCACGAAGTGAACGGACAATTCGCGAAAGCGGATAAGACGCAGTGTTATGACGGATGTCTGGATCCGATCATGGATTACGGACTTTTGAGGGAGAGGTTTGCGGCGCTTGTGACGGACGGATTGAGAGCAAAATATTGTGAACGTTTTTTGCAGATAGAGCCGACGTTGGGGAGATTGTTGGCAGATAAAGGGGAGAATTACAAAGAATGAAGAAAAAAATAATGAAAGCAGGTATTTTGATCGTTGTTTTTTGTGCCGCGGTCATTATTTCAAGCCTTGTGATCAACAAAGATGTGTCGGATGAGGCCGCCGACATGGGGGCTGCATCTCTGCCTGAGATTTCTTTTTATGTCGGAGAAACAGAAGTGAATCCGCTTTTTGGTTATGTAAACAAGATGGAGATACCTGCTGTACGTGATACGATCACTCCGCTTAAAAGCGACGGTTCATTGACTGTAAAAGTAGAAAAATACGGAAATAAGATCGATAAACTTAAATATGAGGTATATTCGCTTGACGGAACGAAGAAACATGCAGAAGGCAAAGCGGATATAGTGAAAGAAACTTCGCAGGCAGAACTGGACTTGAAAGGGATCTTGTCATCGGAAGAGCCGGAGGCAGTTTTGAAAGTGACGCTTGATACGCCGCTGTCTCAAAACGGAAAGACGGCGGGATATTATACCCGCATTGTACGACCGAAAGAAGTCACGACTGATCAGTGCCTTGCATTTGCAAAAGATTTTCATACAAAAGCGTTGAATAAAGAAGCGACAGAGGAACTTACGGCATATTTAGAGCCGGATGAAAAGAGCGATAATACGACATATCAAACGGTAAATATTCATTCAGATATTACGCATATACAATGGGGAGATATGAAGCCCTCCGTGATCGGAGATGTGGAGTGGGATATAAAAGAAAGTAATACGGTATATACTTCTATACTCGCAAAATATAAAGTTTCCTGTACGGACGAAGAGGGAGCGGAAAGCATCTATAACGTGAAAGAGTTTTTCCGGGTGAGATTTCTCGTAGATACGATCTATTTGCTCGACTATAACCGGAATATGGAACAAGTATTTGACGGAAGAGAAAGTGATTTTGATGAAAACGGAATCATACTTGGCATTATTCCGAAGGATATTTCCTATGAGATCAATAAAGACCAGACTTCCGCCGCGTTTGTGCAGGCCGGTGAATTATGGCTGTATGAGTCGAAAAAAGGAAATCTGACAAAAGTATTTTCCATGCCAGATCAGGAAGGCAGAGATACGCGGGGAGAGAATGATCAGCATGCGGTGCGTGTGATCGGCATTGATAATAAAAATAATATTACGTTTGCCGTTTACGGGTATATGGCGCGCGGCAGCCACGAAGGCGAGGTCGGCGTCGGCATTTATTATTATGATGCGGCTGAAAATAAGATTGAGGAAAAGGCATTTATTACAAGTACGAAATCGTTTGCCATCGCAGAAGATGAGCTTGGTAAGATGGTATATTATAATCAGAGTACTTCCCTTTTGCACGTTCTTGCAGACGGAACTTTATATCGGATCGATCTGAAGAAAGATGAGAAGAAAGTGCTTGCGGAGAATCTTACTGACGAACGGTATGCCGTTTCAGATGACGGTCATCTTATGGTGTATCAGACCGGAGGGAAAACAGATAAGTCCGCGACGCTTCATATAATGAACTTAAAGAGCGGAGAGGATTATACGATCAAAGCGGAAGATGGGGAAAACCTGCGCCCTCTTGGGTTTATCAACGGAGATTTTATATATGGAAAGGTAAATCCTGCCGATACAGGGATCACGGTATCAGGCGAAGAGATCACACCGATGTACGAAGTGCAGATCAGAAACTCTAAGAATAAAGAAGCTGCGCAGTATAATTTCACAGAACAAAGTATTTATACGACGGATGTGCTCATCGACGGGAATCTGCTGACTTTTAACCGCGTTATAAAAGACGGAGAAACATATAATTCCACAAAGCAGGAATATGTTACGAACAATGAGGAACGTAAAGAGTCGAAGATTGTTTTTGAAACATATGTATCGGAAAACACAGGAAAACAGATGCGTTTTACATTTGCGGACGGAGTGAAAAAGAAACAAAAACAGAATGAAAAACCGATATATCAGCCGGGCAAAAAAACGCTGACGATTGAGCTGAAAGGGAAAGAGAAAGAAGAAAAATATTATGTTTACGGCATGGGAGAACTGGCGGCTGTCTATAACAAAGCAGGGTATGCGGTTCAAAAGGCAGAGCAGGTTTCGGGAGTTGTAATTTCTTCCGAGCAAAAATATGTATGGGAGAAAGGAAACCGGGATCTTGTTTATTCAACAGAAGCAGGTAAGTTTCAATGTGAAGAAGGAGAAAGTTCTCTTGATGCGTGTGAGCGTTATATGGAACAGTATCATGCACAGCGGCTTGATCTGACAGGCTGTTCTCTCGATCAGATGTTATATGTGATCAATCGCGGGTGTCCGATGATCGCGATATTGGAATCGGCACATGCGGTGCTTTTGACAGGATATACGATGACGGATATCACATATGTAGATCCGAGTACAGGAGAATCATATACAGTCGGCATGAGCGAAATGGAAAATATGACAGAAGCAGGCGGAAACACATTTATCGGATACATCAGATGATAAAAGGAGAACTTTCCTCAGGAAGTTGATTGGCGCGGCACATACCGGAAAGGTAAATATAAGTGATAAAAAATATCCGTGGGATGCGAAAAACGTATCTCACGGATATTTTTTGTATCGTATGTTAGCAGCGCTTCAGATGTTTGGCCGCAATAAGCGCGGAGTGCGTTTTGCGAATGAGTTTTGCGAATGACGCAAGCTGAACTGCCGCATGCTTTAGAATATTTTATGATATGGAAGGTTTAAATAAAACCCCTTTATATTTATTCAGTGCTGTGTACAGTATCATTCCGAGAACTCCGCAGGAGATCACTTCCCCCAGACCTACTGTCAGCATCATAAACGGGATCGGAAGAGGAACTGCATAACCGTATTTTAAAATAAACGGAACGATGAGCGCGTTTGCGATGATCGGAGGAACCGGCGCTAAATATTTGCTTTTATTGCGAAGCTGCCATGTAAATAAAGCTCCGATCAATGTGGCGATGCTTCCGAAAATAATATCCGGCAAGATTGCTCCGCCTAATATGTTGCTGATAAGACATCCTAAAAATACTCCGGGAATTCCCGCAGGTGTGATTGCGGGCAGAATTGTCAGCGCTTCCGAAAAGCGGATCTGCACTTCTCCGAATGCAAAAGATGCGCCGAGCATAGTCAGTACGACGTAGATTGCGGCGATCATCGCCGCCTGTGCCATGAAAAGCACTTTGCTTTGTTGAGTTGTTTTCATTTTTCAATTCTCCTTTAGTTTTGTTTTACGTGTGGAAGGTCACGAACACACGATTCATTTTCCGCGAAACAATGAGCCATGTGGAGGTGCTTGCACATCCATTTGGCGAATGTCGCGAGAGTCAAATACCGCAGGTATTTGGCTTACGCCGGAAATCGGCGAAACCCTTGTAAGACCTTATTTTTCGGGTTTTTGTAACGTGGGTTAGTATAGCACGGAGAGCGTTGGAATTCAAGCCGTCCCCAGCATTCTGTTAGTTAATTTTCCGATCGTCAGCATCTAATGTAAAAGAGGTATCAAAAGTGCATACCATTGGTAGAATTAATAAAAGCATATATAGTTGTATAACCGAAGATATCGTAACGGATGAAGTTATTATTACAGATAATCAGCTTCAGCATATTTTGGATAGACACCCAGAAGTATATAAAGAAGTTACAGATTATTTGAATGATATCATATCTGCCCCGGATTTTATTATTAAAGATAACAATACAATACATTGTTGGCAACAAATTGTACCGCCCCCAAAAAAACTTAGACCTAAAAGGACGTTATTATGAAGTCCTTGCCCATCAACTTTCCGAGGCGAATCTTTTCGTTAGTGCCATCAATCCTAAACTTTGGAATGTTCATTCTGGCATTGCTGACATTCGTATTTACGTTTATCAGATAGAGCTTTAAGGCATAGAAAACCACCCTCTAAACTTTGACCGGTTTCAGGGTGGTGATTCTATTACAATCTTGTCGAGGTCACCCCCCCCTTGTGGGCGGTTGTTCCTTTTATGTCTTTAATATAGTATATCCATCAGAGCGATACAAGGGCTATTCAGATTTTACTATAGAAAGTCGGTACGTTTTGTGGTGATCTTCAGAAGGGAGATTCTTAAAGACCTCTTCGTCTATAATCAGATTTGTCCAATCATTCGTCAATATTTCCCCATCAAATAGAGTTACTCTTATGAAATCTGGTAATTTATAAATATCGTCAGTAGTATACTGTCGTTTTGGAGTGGGAATAGTAACACATCCTTTCATGGTGATAGTGTTGCCGGATCATTCTTTAGGAATCGGTCGTGCAAAGTTATTGAAATGTAAAAAAAGAAATGATACGCTGTGTACATTGAAGGTATTTATATGATGACAAACAAGTGCGGGGAAACATTTTTATAATGTTTTCTGTCTGAGTAAAGTGAAAGGAATGGATGGATTTATGGAAATTGTGGCGGCGATTGATTCGTTTAAAGGGAGTATGACTTCGGTACAGGCGGGAAAAGCCGCCGCAAAGGGAATTCATAAAGTTGATCCTGAAGCAAAAGTGCATGTCAGACCGCTGGCAGACGGAGGCGAGGGGACAGTGGAAGCGTTGGTGTCCGGTATGAACGGAACGATACGGAAAGTTTCTGTAACCGGACCGATCGGAAAAACGGTTGTGTGCGAGTATGGTGTGATCGAGAATACAGATGGAAAAACAGGAGAGAAAACAGAAGAGAAACAGCGGTCATTGAGATTGCGAAAGCGGCAGGGCTGACTCTTCTTTCAGAGGAAGAACGAAATCCGTTGTATACGACAACTTACGGTGTGGGAGAAGTGATAAAAGACGCTGTGCGAAACGGATGCAGAAAATTTATTGTCGGGATCGGAGGAAGCGCGACAAACGACGGGGGAGCAGGAATGCTTCAGGCTTTGGGTTTTGGCCTGCTGAAGGAAAACGGGGAACAGATTCCGATTGGGGCAAGGGGTCTGGAAGAACTGGCGGAGATTACAGATGATAACGTGATCCCTGAACTTGCGGAATGTAAATTCAAGATTGCCTGTGACGTAACGAACGTATTGTGCGGAGAGACAGGAGCAAGCGCTGTGTACGGTCCGCAGAAAGGCGCGGATGAAGAGATGACCGAAAGGTTAGATCGTCTTCTCTTTTCTTATGCGTCTTTGGTGAAGAAAAAGATTCCGAAAGCAGATTCTATGTATCCGGGTACGGGGGCGGCAGGCGGTTTGGGATTTGCATTTCTTACATTTATGGATGCACAGTTGGAATCCGGTATCCAGATTGTAATAAAAGAAACAGGCTTGGAGCAGGAAATTGCAAAGGCTGATCTTGTGATTACCGGGGAAGGGCGTATGGACGGACAGACCGCTATGGGAAAAGCGCCGATCGGGATTGCAAAGATTGCGAAGAAATATGGAAAACCGGTCATTGCATTTGCCGGGGCTGCTGCGCGTGACGCCGGAGCATGCAATGAGCAGGGGATCGATGCATTCTTTCCGATATTAAGAGAGGCGGTTTCTCTTGAAGCGGCAATGAAGCGGGAAAATGCGGAGGCAAATATGGAAGCGGCAGTTGAGCAGGCATACCGTTTGTGGAGATTATGACCGGCTGTGCATAAAAGAAAATTTCGTAAAATGCTCGGGTCTTTTGCGGTGTTTGTGATATAGCAGCCTGTCAGGAGGGCGGATTTACAAAAACAGAAGCATTATGTTAAAATGATAAAAATAAAAGGACAGGAGAGATATTTTGCATAGTTTAAAACCTGTCAAATCTAAATATGTGGAGAAAAAGTATGAAGTGGATGATCGCGTCAGATATACATGGTTCGGCTGTGTATTGTGGACAGATGCTTGAGGCGTATCGAAGAGAAAAAGCGGACAGACTCCTTCTTTTAGGAGATCTTTTATATCATGGGCCCCGCAATGATCTGCCGAAAGGCTACGCCCCGAAAGAAGTGATACGGATGTTGAATGAAGTCAAGGAGGAACTGCTCTGTGTGAGGGGAAACTGTGAAGCCGATGTAGACCAGATGGTTTTAGAGTTTCCGGTCATGGCAGATTATTGTGTACTGCAGCTTGAGGATACAGGCGTGGTTTTTGCATCCCACGGACATGTGCACAATCCTCAGTGTATGCCTCCGCTGAAGAACGGAGATATTTTGCTGAACGGGCATACGCATGTGCCTGCCTGTGAGAAAATAGCGGATGAGAACGGAAATGAGTATATGTATCTGAACCCGGGATCGGTTTCGATTCCGAAAGAAGGTTCTTCCCACAGCTATATGGTTTATGAAAAGGGAACATTTACGTGGAAAAATATGAGTGGGGAGGTATACAGAGAATGGAAGAAAGATTCGCGCTTTTAATTGATGCGGATAATGTGTCCGCAAAATATATTAAACCGATCTTAGATGAACTGTCGAAATATGGAAATGTAACATATAAAAGGATCTACGGAGACTGGACCCGTCCGAACAGCGCGGGGTGGAAGGAAGAACTTTTGCAGAACTCTATCACTCCGATCCAGCAGTTTAGTTATACTTACGGAAAAAATGCAACTGACTCGGCAATGATCATTGACGCTATGGATATGCTGTATGCGAGCGAACTCGAGGGGTTCTGTCTTGTTTCAAGCGACAGCGATTTTACAAGGCTTGCAAGCAGGCTGCGGGAGAGCGGGAAGCGTGTGATCGGAATGGGAGAGGCGAAAACGCCCCTGCCGTTTCGTAAGGCATGCGAGATCTTTACGGAACTGGAACTTCTTTTGGAAGATAATATGATGGGCGTTTCCGAGAGGGAGGAAAAAACCGTTTTCCATACTGTAAGTGGAAAAGAATCGAAAAAAATGATTTCGGCTACGAAAGAACAAGTGGAAGAAGCGGTCGTTAAGATTATTACGGAGAATAAAAACAATGACAGAGAGACGGGACTTGGCGAAGTCGGGAGCAGGCTTGTCAAGCTATATCCTGATTTTGATGTCCGCCGCTATGGTTATAGTCTTTTGTCCAAATTTTTGGAAACGCTTCCTCGTTTAATGCTCATTCAGGAGGGAACAAAAGTATCTGTAGCGCTCAATGAAGATAAGAGCAGAAAAGAAATGGTAGAAGAATATATTTTGTATCAGATCGAAGCAAGCGGGGAATCAGGAATCCCATTGAGCGCTTTGGGCAATCGGATCAGACTGAAATTCGCGGATTTTAAAGTGAGAGATTATGGTTATTCACAATTTAAGCAATACATTCAAAGCTTTCCGGAAGTGGAACTTCAAGGAGAAGGAGAAAGGACGAAAGCAGTGTATGCGCCGGTCTTGTAACATGACAGGCTTTCGTTTATAATAGCCGTGTAACAAAAGAGTTGATAAAAGCCGATATGCCCCTGCAATATGGGCGGCGTAAAGTTGGGAGTGGAAACAGATGATAAAAGTAAAAGAATACAGAGGTCATATAAGAAACTGGGAAGAACTTTGCGAAAGACTGGATATTCCTCTTGATCTGACAAGGGAAGAGCGTGAGGAACAGATCCTTGTGAAGGCATATGAAACATGGGGAAATGAGATGGCAGATCACATGCACGGGATGTTTGCCTTTGCCCTGTGGGATGAATCGGAAGAGAAACTGTTTTGCTTAAGAGATCAGTTTGGAACAAAACCGTTTTATTATTACGAAACGGCGGACGGAAAACTGCTTTACGGAACAACGATCCGAAAGATTATGGAACAGCCGGGATTTGTAAAAGAATTAAACGAAGAGATGCTTCAGCTTTATTTAAGCCTTACTTATGTGGCGGGCGAAAATACATTTTTCCGCGGTCTGAAAAAGCTGCTTCCGGGCCGGTATCTTGTATGGCAGAACGGAAAGCTTACGATAGAGCGTTATTGGATGCCTCAGTTTCATCCGGACAATAGCCGTACACTGGAGCAGTGGGCAGATGAGATCCATACGACGATAGGCGAGATCATGCCGGAAGTAAAAACAAAAGAAGAGTATGCGGAGTCATTTTTATCAGGCGGCGTCGATTCGTCTTACGTTTTGGCAATGTCGGATGTAGAGACGACAGATTCGTGCGGATATGACGAGGAACGCTTTGACGAATCGGGTCTGGCGAAACAGACGGCTGATATTTTGGGAAGAAAAAATCTTCGATGCCGGATCACTCCGGAGGAATATTTCGCTGTTGTCCCGTATGTGATGTACAATATGGAACAGCCGCTTGGAGACGCGTCGGCGATCGCGTTTGCCATTGCGTGCAGAGAAACCGCAAAGCATACGAAAATCTGTTATTCAGGTGAAGGCGCAGATGAATTTTTCGGCGGATATAATATGTATCGCAACGCAGAAAGATACGGGGAGAATTTAAAGACATTTTATGTCGGAAATACAAATATCATGAAAGAGGATGAGAAGAAGCGGATTTTGAAAAAATACGATCCGGACGTACTTCCGATCGAACTTGCGCGGGGGATTTACGAGGAAACGGAAGGTCTTGATCCTCTGACTAAAATGTCTGATGTAGATATTCAGATCTGGCTTGAAGGCGATATTTATCTCAATGTAGATAAGATGAGTCTGGCAGCGGGACTTGAGATAAGAATGCCGCTGACGGACAGAAGAATTTTTGACATTGCATCAAGAATGCCGTCGGAGTACAAGGTAAATGAAGAACAGAATAAAGTCGCTCTTCGTACAGCGGCTGCAAAAGTGCTTCCGGAAGAAATTGCATTTCGCAAGAAACTCGGATTTATTGTGCCGATTCGTATCTGGATGGCGGATGATCGGTATAATGCGGACGTGAGAAGACTTTTTGCGAGCGATATCGCGGAAAAATTCTTTCATGTTGAAGAGATACGGGCTATTTTTGACGAGTATGTAGGAGGCAATTCGGATAACTGGAGAAAAGTGTGGACAATCTATACTTTCCTCGTATGGTATGAAGAGTATTTTGTGAAAAGATAATGGGGAGAAAGAAAAGAGTTTTATTTTAAGTATAAATATTTGCGCGCGATAATGATGCGTGTATGATGATGTGAATTTAATAAGGGGATGCGTATATATGACGACAAAGAAAAGCGTCAAGAAAATGTATTGCAGAATGTTTCAATCAGTTATGAAAGCCGGAATTTCCACTATCCCGTGGCGGACGCCGAAATTGATGAAGGGAGCGGGAGCGGTCCGCCACCTTCCTGCGGCGATCAAACGGAGAGGGTTAAAAAAGGCGCTTATCGTTACAGGTCCTACTCTGATCGGGCGAGGGCTTCTTGACGGAGTGCTTGAAGAGATGGAAGAACAGGGACTTTTGTATGTCATCTACAATAAGGTAGAACAAAATCCTACCGATGAAAATGTGGAAGATGCGGTGAAAGTGTTTCTGGAAAATGGGTGTGACTGTATGCTTGCGCTGGGCGGAGGAGCGCCTCTTGACTGTGCGAAAGCGGTTGGAGCGCGTATCGCAAGACCGAACAGACAGATAAGGCAGCTGCAGGGGTTGTTTCGGGTTGTCAAGCAGATTCCGATGTTGTTTGCGGTTCCTACAACGGCAGGATCCGGCTCGGAAACGACGATATCGGCAGTTATCACGGATACAGCGACGCACCATAAGGCGGCGATCAATGATCTGCGGCTTATGCCAAAGTATGCGGTGCTCGATCCCGAACTGACGCTGGGACTGCCGCCGGACGTTACCGCTATGACGGGGATGGATGCTTTGTGTCATGCGGTGGAAGCGTATACAAATGATAAATATAACAGTGATACAGAGCGGGAATTGTGCAGGAAAGCTGTCAGACTGATCTATGAAAATCTGCTGAAAGTATATGAAAACGGAAGCGATATCGAGGCGAGACAGAAGATGCAGCAGGCGGCGTTTTATGCAGGACGGGCATTTACAAGAGGAGGAGTCGGATATGTTCATGCGATCGGCCATGCGGTCGGCGGATTGTATGGAACGCCTCATGGACTGGCAATGGCGATTTTTCTTCCTTATGTGATGCGGGCATATGGAGACGCGGCATGTAAGAAACTGGCGGAATTAAGTGATGTGTGCAGACTTACGACACCGCAGGAGTCTGACAGTGTGAAGGCGGATGCGTTTATCGGATGGATCGAAGAACTGAAAGTGAAGATGCAGATTCCGCAATATCCGGAGATGATCCGAAAAGCGGATGTGAAGCAGATCGCAAAATGGGCGGAAAAAGAGGCAAATCCGCTTTATCCGACGCCGGAAGTGTGGAACAGACGGGAGTTTGAAAGATTTCTCTTAAACGTGTGTGTACAAGGCTCAAGCGAGAAAGACCGGCAGTGTTGTCAGGATAAATAAGAGAGAAAGGATTCTGAAAAGATGATAATCGATACACATGCTCATTATGATGATGAGCAGTTTGATGAGGACCGGGAGGAAATCCTGGGGAAGATGCAGGATGCGGGAATCGGCATGATAATGGATGCAGGTTCTACAATCCTGTCATGGGATAAGATCGTAAAACTGACAGAAGAGTATCCGTTTGTGTACGGGGCGATCGGCGTTCATCCCGACGAAGTCGGAAATCTTGATGAAACTCAGTTTGCAAGGATGGAACGTCTTCTTGATAAAGAAAAGATCAAGGCGGTCGGAGAAATCGGTCTGGATTATTATTGGGATAAGGAAAATCATGATCTTCAAAAAGAATGGTTTATCAGACAGCTCGATCTTGCGCGAAAAAAAGAGAAACCGGTCATTATCCACAGCAGGGAGGCTGCCGCAGATACGATGGAGATTATGAAAGAATATGCGTCGGGACTGCGCGGCGTGATACACTGTTATTCATACTCGGCGGAGATGGCAAAAGAGTATGTGAAAATGGGGTATTATATCGGAATTGGCGGAGTGGTAACTTTTAAGAATGCAAAGAAACTAAAACAGGTCGTTCAGGAGATTCCTTTGGAGTCGATCGTACTGGAAACGGACTGTCCGTACCTTGCGCCTGTTCCATATAGAGGAAAGCGAAACAGTTCGCTTTACCTTCCGTATGTGGCGGAAGAGATCGCGGCACTAAAAGGCGCAGCAGCAGAAGACGTCGTGTTACAGACGGAGGAAAACGCACGGAAGTTATACGGACTTTAGAGAAAAACGGATTTTAGAGAAAAAGAAAAGGTGCGGGGGAAAGCCAAAGAATGATAAGCCGCACGGAACTTCTGAAAAAACAGATTTGGGAAGGAAACGTATGAAAGAACCAACGCTTGGCAATCCGCAGAATACGATTGCGGTGCTTCAAAAATATAATTTTATTTTTCAAAAGAAATTCGGACAGAATTTTTTGATCGATACACATGTTTTAGATAAGATCATCCGTGCGGCGGAGATCGGGAAAGACGATCTCGTACTTGAGATCGGTCCGGGAATAGGAACGATGACCCAGTATTTGTCATGTGCGGCAGGAAAAGTAATCGCAGTAGAGATCGACAGAGCTTTGATCCCGATTTTGGAAGATACGCTTGACGGCTATGACAATGTGCGTGTGATCAACGAAGACGTGCTCAAAGTTGATATCAGAAAGTTGGTAGAAGAAGAGAATGAGGGCAGACCGATCAAAGTTGTTGCAAATCTGCCTTATTATATTACTACGCCGATCATTATGGGGTTGTTTGAAAATCATGTTCCGATAAAAAGTATTACGGTCATGGTACAGAAAGAAGTGGCGGATCGGATGCAGGTCGGGCCGGGAACAAAAGACTACGGCGCATTGTCTCTTGCGGTGCAGTATTATGCCAAACCGTATATTGTGGCAAATGTTCCGCCCAACTGTTTTATGCCCAGACCGAAAGTAGGGTCGGCGGTGATACGTTTAGAAAGGCACGAACATCCGCCTGTCGAAGTGCGGGATGAAAAGCTGATGTTTCGGGTAATCCGCGCATCTTTTAATCAGCGGAGAAAAACATTGGCGAACGGCTTGAAAAACTCCCCTGAGATTGATTTTTCAAAAGAGGAGATTGAAGGGGCGATAGAAAAACTTGGAAAAGGGGCGAGCGTGAGAGGCGAAGCTTTGACACTTGCGGAGTTTGCACAGCTTGCGAATTATTTTTGTGATCTGAGAGAAAAATGATTACGTGCTGAATAAAACAGTTCAGCTTGCGCCATTCGGAAAACCGCACTGCGTGCTTATCGTGGCTGCCGCCACAGTTTTCCTTAACCGGGCGCTCATCTCATCCAGATGCCCGCTCATAAAAACATGCAAGCATGTTTTATACTTCGCGGACATCTGGATGGCTTAAAAAAACAGTTCAGCTTGCGCCATTCGGAAAACCGCACTGCGTGCTTATCGTGGCTGCCGCCACAGTTTTCCTCATAACCGGGCGCTCACCTCATCCAGATGCCCGCTCATAAAAACATGCAAGCATGTTTTATGCTTCGCGGACATCTGGATGGCTGAACTGTCTATTCATAAATATTTAATAGACAGTTTATTGTATAATTTCTTTATTTTTAGTATAATAAACAAATATACCAAAATAAAAAGGAGGAAGTTGTATGGCAAAAAATATAGACAGCATATTTTTTGATATTACTCCGAAGATTGAAGAACTTGCTCTTAAGTGCGAGCAGAATAATGCGATCGAGAAGGAATTATACACGAAGTATGAAGTGAAAAGAGGTCTCCGCGACCTGAATGGAAAGGGCGTGCTTGCCGGACTTACGAACATTTCCGATGTGTGCGCATCAAAAATCGTAGACGGAAAGTCTGTACCGTGTGAGGGGAATCTGTATTACAGAGGTTATAATATCAAAGATCTTGTCAGAGGATTCCTCGAGGCGGATCACCCGGGATTTGAGGAGACGGCGTACTTGCTTCTGTTCGGCGAACTTCCGAATAAAGCACAGTTGGAAGAGTTTCAGAATATGATCGCAGAGCGCCGTATGCTTCCTCCGAACTTCGTGCGTGACGTCATCATGAAAGCGCCGAGCCGCGATATGATGAACAGCATTACGAGAAGTATCCTGCAGCTTTATTCTTATGACGAGAAAGCGGATGATACGAGTATTCCGAACGTTCTCCGTCAGTGTCTGAACCTCATCAGTCAGTTTCCGATGCTGATGGTATACGGATATCATGCGTATAATTACCGCAGAGGAGAGGATCTCTATATCTATGCGCCGAAAGCGGAACTGTCCACAGCGGAAAATATTTTGATGATGCTCCGCGAGGATCGTAAATATACAAAACTTGAGGCAGAGATCCTGGATATGGCTCTTGTGCTTCACATGGATCACGGCGGCGGAAACAACTCGACTTTTACGACTCACGTTGTTACGTCATCGGGAACGGATACATATTCTACGATCGCGGCTGCGATGGCATCTTTGAAAGGACCGAAGCACGGCGGCGCGAACATCAAAGTGACTCAGATGTTCGAGGATATGAAGTCTGTTTTGACAGACTGGGAAGACGAAGATCAGATCCGGGCATATCTGGAAGCGCTTCTTGATAAAAAAGCGTTCGACAGGAAAGGATTGATCTACGGTATGGGACATGCCGTTTATTCGATCTCCGATCCGCGAGCGGATATATTCAAAGGGTTTGTGAAAAAGCTTGCGAAGGAAAAAGGCCATGAGGCAGAATACGGTCTTTATGAAAAAGTAGAGCACCTTGCGCCTGAGATCATCGGAGAAAAGAGAAAGATGTATAAGGGCGTTAATGCAAACGTCGATTTTTACAGCGGACTTGTCTACAGTATGCTCGATCTTCCGCCGGCATTGTACACACCGATTTTTGCGGCGGCGCGTATTGTAGGATGGAGCGCGCACAGGTTGGAAGAGCTTAAAAATGTGGATAAGATCATACGTCCTGCGTATAAGCCGCTCGCACCATACCGCGATTATATAAAATTAGATGACAGGTAAGGAAGCATCAGTGACATGAGAGACGAGTTCTATTTCCCATCAAAAGACGGTAATACAGAGATTCATACGATAGAATGGAAACCGGAGGGCGAGGTAAAAGCGGTATTGCAGATCTGCCACGGAATGGTGGAGTATATCAAGCGATATGATGAATTTGCCGAATTTTTATGCGGCAAGGGTTTCTATGTCGTAGGGAATGATCACCTTGGACACGGGAAGTCGGTACAGGCGAAATCAGAATATGGTTTTTTCAGTGAAAAATACGGAAATGCATGCGTTATAGGCGATATTCATACACTTCGGCAGAGGACGATGAAGAAATATCCGAACGTTCCGTATTTTATGCTCGGACACAGTATGGGGTCTTCGCTTTTGCGTCAGTATATTCAGATGTACGGCAAGGGATTGAGCGGGGCGATCATTATGGGCGCGGTTGCCGATCATAAAAAGGCGACGCTTGTGTTCGGGAAGCGCTTATGCAGGCTGATGGCGGCTGTGCGCGGCTGGCATTACAGAAGTCATTTTGTGGATCATTTAGTTGTGGGAAATTTTAATCGAAAATTCAAACCGGCGAGGACAAGAGCCGACTGGGTCACAAGTGACAGAGAACATTTGGACGCTTATGTATCCGACCCGCTCTGCTCATTTGTTTTCACGGTAAATGCATATTACAGCATGTTTTCGGGAATGATCAGCATGCAGAGAAAAGAGGGCGTCTATATGATTCCGAAGAATCTGCCGATTTTGTTTGCGGCAGGTTCGGAAGATCCGGTGGGAAACTTCGGAAAAGGCGTTCGTAAAATATATGAAAAATACAGGGCGGCAGGGATAAGAGACGTATCTTTGCAGCTCTATACCGGCGACCGTCACGAGATTTTAAACGAATCAGACCGGGAACAGGTATATGACGATTTATTTGAGTGGCTTGCAGGACATATGGAAAATAAAGTGTTATAATAGAACTGTTATTGCCGCGAAAGCGTCGGTGAAATTTGATTGAAGGAGTTATCTGATATGGAATTGACAACGATTCGGGAATTATTTAAAGACAGAGAATCATATCTTGGCAAAAAAGTAACGATAGGAGGCTGGGTTCGCAGTCTCAGAGATTCAAAGACATTTGGTTTCATTGTAGTAAATGACGGTTCTTATTTTGAGCCGCTTCAGATTGTATATCATGATGAGATGGAGAACTTTGCGGAAGTTTCTAAACTGAACGTCGGAGCTGCGATTATTGTGAAAGGAACGCTTGTCGCTACTCCGCAGGCAAAACAGCCGTTTGAGATTCAGGCGGATGAAGTGCAGATCGAGGGAGCGTCGGCTTCGGATTATCCGCTGCAGAAGAAACGTCATACGTTTGAGTATTTGAGAACGATTTCTCATCTGCGTCCGAGAACGAATACATTTCAGGCTGTATTCCGTGTGCGTTCTCTGGCAGCGTATGCGATTCATAAGTTCTTTCAGGAGAGAGGGTTTGTGTATGTACATACGCCGCTGATCACAGGAAGCGACTGTGAAGGCGCGGGCGAGATGTTTCGTGTTACGACTCTTGATATGGATCAGATCCCGAAGAATGAGGATGGTACAGTAGATTATACAAAAGATTTCTTCGGAAAAGAGACGAGCCTTACGGTAAGCGGTCAGTTGAACGGAGAGACATATGCGCAGGCGTTTAGAAGTATTTATACATTCGGCCCGACATTCCGCGCGGAGAATTCAAACACAACCCGTCATGCGGCAGAGTTTTGGATGATCGAACCGGAGATTGCGTTTGCAGATCTTGAAGACGACATGGATCTGGCAGAGTCTATGCTGAAATATGTCATCAATTATGTTCTTGAAAACGCGCCGGAAGAGATGAATTTCTTTAATTCTTTCGTTGATAAAGGACTTCTGGAGAGACTGAATAATGTTGCGAATTCTGATTTCGCCCGTGTTACTTACACAGAGGCGATCGAGATACTGGAGAAGAACAACGATAAGTTTGAGTATAAGGTTTCCTGGGGATGTGATCTTCAGACAGAGCATGAACGTTATTTGACAGAGCAGGTGTATAAGCGTCCTGTATTTGTTACAGATTACCCGAAAGAAATCAAAGCGTTTTACATGAAACAAAATGATGACGGCAAGACGGTTGCGGCAGTTGATTGTCTTGTTCCGGGTATCGGGGAAATCATCGGAGGAAGTCAGAGAGAAGACGACTATGAGAAACTCCTGGCCCGCATGAACGAGCTTGGTCTTGATGAAAAAGATTATGGCTTTTATCTTGATCTTAGAAAATACGGTTCTACGCGTCATGCAGGTTTCGGATTAGGATTTGAAAGATGCGTGATGTATTTGACGGGAATGTCGAATATCCGTGATGTGATTCCGTTCCCGAGAACAGTAAATAACTGTGAACTGTAATTGCGTTTTGCGGTGTAAGACGTAAAAAAATACATCGAAATAAATATAGAATAAAATTATAAAGTATATCATGAGGGCGCGACAGTTGTGTGGCGTCCTTTTATTGCAATAGCGGCGAGCGAAAGTCCGGGCCTGCCCGGGTTCGTGGCAGCCGGCAGAAAACAGCATTGTTGAAAGGGGAGCGGGCGTGAAATTTATTCATATAGCAGACGTACATCTCGGAGCGCAGCCGGAGGCGGCTGTATATAGTCAAAGCAGAGGAAGAGAATTGTGGGAGTCATTTGAGAAAATACTTGGGGTATGTGAAGATGAGAGAACCGACCTTCTTCTTATTGCCGGAGATCTTTTCCACAGGCAGCCTCTTGTAAGAGAGCTAAAAGAGGTCAATTATCTTTTTTCAGAACTGACAGCTACTAAAGTTGTGCTCATAGCGGGCAATCATGATCATCTGCAGAAGGATTCTAATTATCGTTCATTTGAGTGGAATGATAATGTATATCCTTTGTTCGGGAAGAAATTGGAATATGTCGATTTTCCGGAATTGGAAACAGCGGTGTATGGACTCAGTTACTATGAACGGGAAATTTGTCAGCCGCTTTATGACGATGTGGCTGCAGCAGGCATTGAAAAGAATGAAATTCTGTTGGCTCACGGAGGTGATGACAGGCATATTCCGTTTGATAAAAAGAAGCTGAGTCGTTCCGGATTTTCATATATCGCCCTGGGACATATTCATAAACCGCAGGCTTTGCAAAAAGATAAGATGATTTATGCGGGAGCGCTTGAACCGATCGACCAAAACGACGTCGGGCAGCATGGATATGTAAAAGGGGAGCTCAAAGACGGAAAAGCGGCGATTCAGTGGATACCGTTTGCGGGGAGAGAGTATATCCACAGTTCTGTCGAAGTAGAAAGAAGCGATACGGAAGGAAGTATAAGAAAAAGGGTAAAGCGACTTATAAATGAGTATGGAAATGAAAATATTTACAAAATTACTCTTGCGGGAAAAAGAGATCCCGATATTGCCTTTGAAGTGAATCATTTGGCGGAGGAAGGATGCGTGTTGGAGATTTTGGACGAGACAATTCCGGCATATGATTTTGAAAAGCTTTATGCAGAGAACAAGGAGACTCTTCTTGGCAGATATATCGAGAAATTTGCAGGTTGTGAAGAGGGAAGTGTTGAGTATTGTGCGCTTTGTGAAGGCGTGGAAGCGCTTTTGACGGGAAACAGGGGATAGAGAAAATGGTAATCAGAGAACTTTATGTTAAAAATTTCGGAAAATTGTCGGAGAAACATTTTTATTTTAGGGATGGAGTACAGGTCATCAGCGGAGAAAATGAGTTTGGAAAGACGACGCTTCATGCGTTTGTGAAAGCGATGCTGTTTGGTTTGGCGCGGGGAAGAGGAAGAGCGGCGGCGAAAGATGATTTTACAAAGTATGAGCCGCGCAGCGGCGGCAGGTATGCCGGTGTCATGCGGTTTGACTGCGGAGGGAGACATTTTCGTCTTGAACGTACATTCGGAACAGGGGTTAAAAATTCTAAGTCGGCGGCTCTGATCTGTGAGGATGACGGAGAAGAATTGTCGGTGGAGCATGGGGATTTGGAAATGCTTCTGGGCGGATTGACTGCGGAGTTGTTTGACAGTACGGTTTCGGTCGGACAGTTGAAAAGCAGACCGGGGGAGGCTTTGTCCGATGCGCTGGAAAATTATGCGGCGAATTATTATGAGACGGGGGGAACAGAACTTGATCTAAGCGGCGCAGTGCAGATATTGAGAGAAAAAAGAAAAAAGACAGATCGGTTCATCCGGGAAGAAGCGGATAAAGAAGAACGGAAAATACAGAAAATGCTTCAGGAATGCGAGTATTTGGAGCAGGATATGGATGAGATCCAAAGAGAGTATGAAGAGAGAAAACAAGAATGGGAGCTGCTTGAGAAAACGATAAAAAATCAGGAAAAAGAAAAAGAGTCTGATCTTAATAAGAGATCTGATGAAGGGACGAAGGAGAGCAGAAGTAAATATTTTATTGCGGCAGGGCTTGGAGGTCTTTTTACCGGCGCGGCAGGACTTTTATGGAGCAGATTTATGGCGGAACAGTCGGCAGTGCCTTCCGCACCGTTTGCATGGATCGGCGTTTTTGCTTTTGTGATCGGCGTGTGCGCTCTTGCGGCAGGAGGTTATGAAGCGGGAAAAAAATCAGGAAAGCGAAAAAAAGAGGACGCCCGTGATGTGCCTTATAATAATTCCGATAAAGACGACGAGAGAAAGAAGAAACAAAAACAGCAGCTGGAGTGGCAGATAGAGCATCTGCGTTTGGAATGGAAGGAAAAAGAGCTGCGTTGTCAAAATGTGCGGGAGCAATGTGGAGATGTGAAAGAAAGCGACGCCGGAAAAAGGCTGAGAGAGCAAAGAGAGGCGCTTGTAATGGCAGAAGAGATTCTTGTGCGGACTGCAAAGGAAACGTCTGATGTGATTTCGCATAAGATAAACGCCCGGGCTTCAGAAATTTTTTCGGAAATCACAGACGGAAAATATCGAAGTGTAAATATACAAAAAGGCGCGGGAATTTCGGCATGGAACGGTATGGATCGCATATCTGTGGACCGGTTGAGCGAAGGAACGTTGGAACAGATTTATTTTTCAATAAGAATGGCAGCGTCGGAAATGCTTTTGGAAGAACCGATGCCGGTTATTTTAGATGATGCGTTTGCGTTTTATGACGATAAAAGGCTTGAATCTGTCATAAAATGGTTGAGCCGGCAGAAAAAGCAGGTTATAATATTAAGTTGTCACAGCAGGGAAGCCAAATTGCTGGAACATTTAGTCTAAATGATAACTAGATCAGATGATCATAAATGAGTGTAAAGAGATAAAAAGGTTATTTCAGAGGTGGAATTTTCATGAAGATAGCATTACCGCGAAAAGTGATGATGATTATAAAAAATTTGCAGCTTCACGGCTATGAAGCGTATGCTGTGGGAGGCTGCGTGCGCGATTCGATCCTTGCGCGCAGACCGAAGGACTGGGATATTACAACTTCCGCGCGCCCGGAGGAAGTGAAGAAGCTTTTCAGGCGGACAGTAGATACGGGGATTGAACATGGAACGGTTACCGTGCTGCTTGGAAGAGACGGTTATGAAGTTACGACATACAGAATAGACGGGGCGTATGAAGACAGCCGCCATCCGAAAGAGGTTTTGTTTACAAACCGATTAGAGGAAGATCTGCGCCGCAGAGATTTTACGATCAATGCAATGGCATATAATGATGAAGTGCGCCTTGTAGATGTGTTCGGAGGAATGCAGGATTTAAACCATCATTTGATCCGGTGTGTGGGAGATCCGAGAGAACGTTTTTCGGAAGATGCTCTTCGCATTTTGCGGGCGGTGCGTTTTTCCGCTCAGCTTAATTTCCCGATAGAAGAGGAAACGGCTGAGGCGGTCAGGGAACTTGCCCCTACACTGGAAAATATCAGTGCAGAGCGCATTCAGGCAGAGCTTGTAAAGCTTCTTGTGTCGGCTCATCCGGAACGGATACAAGATGCGTATGAACTTGGGATCACGAGGATCATTCTGCCGGAGTGGGATGCTATGGCGGGAGTGGAGCAGAATACTCCCCATCATAAATATGATGTGGCACAGCACACGCTCCATGCATTAAAGTATGTAAAGCGTGATAAGATACTGCGTCTTACGATGCTGTTTCATGATATGGGAAAACCGGCGAGAAAAACAACGGATGAAAACGGAAGAGATCATTTTAAAGGACATGCGCTGGTGAGCGAAGCGATCGCCAGGGACGTGATGCAGCGTTTAAAATTTGATAATGACACGATTAAAAAAGTGACGCGTCTCGTATGTTTTCATGATTACCGCACAGAGGCGACGCCGGCAAACGTGCGCCGAGCAATGAATCGGATCGGCGTTGATCTGTTTCCGTATTATCTGGCAGTGCGCATGGCAGATGCGAAAGCGCAAAGTTCTTACAGAAGGCGGGAAAAGATTGAGAATATAGTGGCGATGAGAAAGTTCTATCAGGAAGCGATCATAAAGGATGAATGCGTTACTCTCAGGCAGCTCGCTGTAAGCGGACGGGATCTGATGAATCTTGGCATGAGACCCGGCGTAGAGATAGGAAGGATGTTAAGCGAGCTTTTGGAGTATGTGATAGATAATCCGGAAAAAAATGATAAGAAAATATTATGCAACTATGTAAAGAAAAAAATATCTCAAAGGAATAAAACTGTCTAATCGGAAAAAGAAAAGGAAGGTTATAATTGCCCTCTGCCGTTCATACATTAGAGAGAGCTATAATGTAGAAAACAGGGGGCAGTTATGAGAGAAGAATATGAACTGGAAGTTTTGGAAAAGTATGATATAGAAGTGAAAAGCACCCGGCGGATAAGGGGTGCGTTTTTTTGTATAGGCAGCGAGCTAAAGTCCGGGCGTGCCGGAGACTTTGGCGACTGCTTGCAATCCCGTAGTGTTCCTTTTGGCGCGGCGGGTGATTACGATACGAAAGAAAGGCCGATGCTGCTCAAAGAGACAAAACTGTCAGAGCGGCGCGCCCTTTTTTTATATGACGCTCTAAGTGAAATAGAAAGATGTGGAAATGTAAAAGTTGACACACCTGTCTTTACGAAAGAAGGCGAACTTCGAGCCGCTTCCCGGGAAGGAGCTTTTTATATGCTGAAAAAATGGTATCAGGGAAGAGAGTGCGACGTTCGTCAGGAACAGGACGTTGTACGGGCGGCGGCAAAACTTGCCGTTTTGCATAAAGATATGGAAAAACTGGCTGTAAAAATCCGGTCCGGAGCGGATGTACAGGGAAAAAATCCGGTGGAAGAGGTGCGAAGATATAACAGGGAATTAAAAAAGATCCGTTCATTTATTCGTTCCAGACCTGTTAAAAATGATTTTGAAATTTTGTTTTTGGAAAATTTTGAAAAAATGTACCGTACGGCGGACGATATTCTCGCCAGGATGGAAACTTCCGGCTGCAGAAAGCTTTTTGAAGAGAGCGTATCAAAAGGGAGCGTCGTACACGGAGATTATAATTATCATAATCTGATCATGCTCAGAGACGATATTGCCGTAACTGATTTTGAACATATGCATACGGATATACAGATAAAAGATTTCTGTTATTTTTTAAGAAAAGCAATGGAAAAAAATCAATGGAAACAAAAAACAGGACAAAAAATATTGGAAGCATATGAAGAAGTACGTCCTTTGTCGGAAAGGGAGAAAGAGTTTGCGGCGCTGAGTCTTGCATATCCCGGAAAGTTTAAAAAGATCGCGGGCAGCTATTACCGGTCGAATAAGGCGCACCTCTCGGAAAAGAATGTAGAAAAGCTACAGATATGCATCCGTCAGACAGAAGAGAAATATGAGTTCCTTAGTCGGATATTTCCTTTGAATTTATAAATAATTGTTGTATAATAAAACATATCGGGCATATAGGGGCGGATATAAAATTTATATTAGTTTAGGAGGTAGAAATATGGACTACAAGGCGAGGTATGAAGAATGGATTTCTAATTCATACTTTGATGAAGATACGAGAGCGGAGCTTGAAAGTATCAAAGAGGATGAAAATGAAATAAAGGAACGATTTTACATGGATCTGGAGTTCGGTACTGCAGGACTGAGAGGCATCATCGGCGCGGGAACAAACCGTATGAATATTTATACAGTACGCAAAGCTACACAGGGACTGGCAAACTATATCATGAAAAACGACGGTCAGGGAAAAGGCGTTGCGATTGCGTATGATTCCCGTCATATGTCCACGGAATTTGCCAAAGAGGCTGCATGTTGTCTGGCTGCAAACGGGATCAAAGCATATATATTTGAATCGCTGCGCCCGACGCCGGAGTTATCTTATGCGGTGAGAAAACTCGGATGTATCGCAGGCATCAATATTACGGCAAGCCATAATCCGCCGGAGTATAACGGCTATAAAGTATACTGGGAAGACGGCGCGCAGATCACGCCTCCGCACGATAAAGGAATTATGGACGAAGTGAAGGCTGTGGAAGATTACACAACAATGAAGACGATGACGGAAGAGGATGCGAAAGCGGCCGGACTTTACGAAGTGATCGGCGCGGAAGTTGACGATGCTTATATTGCGGAACTGAAAAAGCAGGTGCTTCATAAAGATGCGATCGAAGCAGCGGGCAAAGATCTTAAGATCGTGTATACGCCGCTTCACGGAACGGGAAACATTCCGGCTCGCCGTATTTTGAAAGAGCTTGGTTTTGAGAACGTATATGTCGTAAAAGAACAGGAACTGCCGGACGGAGACTTCCCGACAGTTTCCTATCCGAACCCGGAAGCCGAAGAGGCGTTTGAACTCGGATTAAAACTGGCGAAAGAGATCGATGCGGATATCGTTCTTGCGACAGATCCGGATGCGGACAGGCTCGGCGTGCGTGTGAAAGATAAAGACGGAGTATATCATGATCTGACCGGAAATATGTCGGGATGCCTTCTTGCGGATTACGAGATCGGACAGAGAAAAGAATTAAAAGGTCTGCCTGAAGACGGATATCTTATCAAGACGATCGTGACTTCCAATATGGCGGATGCGATCGCAGAGCATTATAATGTCGGATTGATCGAGTGTCTGACAGGATTTAAGTATATCGGACAGCAGATTCTCGGATTCGAGACAAAAGGAAAAGGAGAGTATCTGTTTGGATTTGAGGAAAGTTACGGATGTCTGATCGGAACACATGCAAGAGATAAAGATGCGATCGTCGCTACGATGGCTCTGTGTGAAGCTGCCGCATATTACCGCACAAAAGGGATGACGTTGTGGGATGCGATGATCGAGATGTATGAGCGTTACGGATATTACAAAGACGACATCCAGTCTATCACAATGAAAGGAATCGAAGGACTCGAGAAGATTCGTCAGATCCTTGCCACATTAAGAAGCGAGCCTCCGAAAGAAATCGCAGGATATAAAGTACTTAAAGTGAGAGATTATCAGGCGGATACGATTCGGGATATGGAGACCGGAGAAGTTACGGCTACAGGACTTCCGAATTCAAATGTACTTTACTATGAGCTGCCTGACGGAGCGTGGGTATGCGTAAGACCTTCGGGAACAGAGCCAAAAGTGAAATTCTACTACGGCGTGAAAGGTACTTCTCTGACAGATGCGGATGTAAAATCCGACGAAATGGGAAAAGCCATAATGGAAATGGTGAAAAATCTTGACAAAGCTGTGTAAACCCGATATAACAATATTTAAAGGTGGAAATCCGTGTGCGTTCGGAATCTTCCCCTTTAAAATGAATAACATGTATTGTGGTACAATTAAGAGGAGGATTTACCTATGAACAAGACAGAATTGATTACAGCAATCGCAGAGAGCGCTGACATTTCAAAAAAAGATTCTGAAAAAGCGCTGAAAGCTTTTGTTGATGTTGTTACCGAAGAACTTAAAAAAGGCGAGAAGGTTCAGCTTGTAGGCTTTGGTACATTTGAAGTGAGTGAAAGAGCTGCAAGAGAGGGAAGAAACCCGCAGACAGGAAAGACAATGAAGATCGAGGCTTGCAAAGCTCCGAAATTTAAAGCAGGAAAAGCTCTTAAAGACGCTATCAATTAATCAATTCGTTTGAACGGGCAGATAAAAAGGCACTTACGGGTATCATCGTAAGTGCCTTGTTGCTTCTGTTTTTACTGAAAACAGAGGCGGGTCCGGACATTATTGAAGGAGAGAAAAATGCGGCTTGATAAATTTTTAAAAGTATCCCGCCTTATTAAGAGGCGGACTGTAGCAAATGAAGCATGTGATGCAGGGCGCGTTTCCGTCAACGGAAAACCGGCAAAAGCATCTGTGCAGGTAAAACCGGGCGATGTGATAGAGATCCATTTCGGAACAAGAGAAGTGAAAGCGGAAGTGCTGAAGCTGGAAGATACGACGAAGAAGGAAAAAGCAGAGGAATTGTTCCGGTATTTGTAGAGAAAGAGAAAAGAAAAGCATAAATGAAAACAACCTCTCATATATATAACCATGCTGTAAAAAGTTCGGAGGCGGGAGGGAGTTTTCATGGAAGAACAGCGTATTGCGAAGGCGCATAAATTAGTTGTAAATAACAGAAAGACGAGTACGGTGACAGGGGTGCTTGACGTACTGTCTTTTGATCTAAACGAGATACTTCTTGAAACAGAGCAGGGGATGCTCATGGTGAAAGGCACGGATCTTCATGTCAACAGACTGACCGTGGAAAAAGGCGAGGTAGATCTGTCGGGCAATATTGACAGTATTGCTTATTCAAGCGTAACGCCGCAGGCGAAACAGGGGGACAGCTTTCTGACGAAGCTGTTTAAGTAGGATATGATACCCGGGATCGGAGCAGAAGCCGGAATCTTTCTGTATGCGGCGCTGGCGGGAGTCGAAGCGGCGGCAGCTTATCATGTACTTGTTTGTTTTCGGAAGCTTGTTCCTCACAGCGGCTGGGCGGTCAGTCTGGAGGATTTTATTTACTGGCTTGCTTGCGAGCATCTATATTTTTCGGAAAATGTATGACACAACATACGGGAGCATCCGCTGGTTTTTTGTGTTTGGGATGCTGTGCGGAGCGGCGGCAGGGCATGCGGGGATCAGAAAGATTGTGAAACTATGTGCCGAAAGATGCGGAAAAAAGGAAAAAACGGAAAAATCGTGCAGAAAAGCAAGGAAAGAAAATAGAAAATAAGTCTTGAAATGAGTCAGAAAAGAAGATACAATATTACTTAACACTGGGGAGTGTAAAGAAAGATGAACAGGGTGAGATAAATGAACGGCAAGAAGAAAAGAACGGCGGACAGAAGGAATGCCGGACGCAGAAGATCGGCACATCTGCACAGTTATAAGAAAAGCGTTTTGATGATTTGTACGGTTCTTGTGTTTTTATCAGGCGTACTTGCGGTGGGCGCGGTAAAGCTTTATGCAAAGAACAACGCGTATAAGGCTCAGGAAGAGGAACTGGCGGCGCAGATCAAAGAGGAAGAGAAGCGCTCGGAAGAAGTGAAAGAATACGAAAAGTATGTTCAGACAGACGAGTATATAAAAGAGACGGCAGAAGATAAATTAGGACTTGTGAATCCGAATGAGATTATTTTTAAACCGTCGAATAAAAATAAATAAGACGAAAAACAAACAGAGCAAAAAAGCCAGACAGGCATGTACGAAAGATAACTCCGGGGAAGATTTCCCGGAGTTTTTTTATTGACGGCGGCGAGTTGAAGTCCGGGCCTGTTCAAGACATTGACGGCTGTCTGTAATTCCGGAATATGACTCTTGGCATTTTCGGTGATGCCGCTTAAGAAAATACCGTGTTACATTAAGACGGGAAAGTCAGATTGTAAGAAAGGGGATATACAATGAAAGAAGGACAGGCTTTGCAGGGAAGTCCTTATGTAGAACAGATTGAAAAATATGCAAGTTCGCTCAAACAGCTTTCCCATACATTTTTAGAGTTAGAGGCACACAAAGAAGAGTTTTCGGGAGCCGATATTGACGGGATGTTTGACCGGGTGAAAGAAAGGGTCTGCAAAAAATGTGAAAAGAACGCGTGGTGCTGGGGAGAGAACTTTGTTCATACGTACCAGATGGGATATGACGTGCTCTCGGCGGTCGATCATTATGGAAATGAATTAAACGTAGAGACAAAGAGAAAACTGATGCAAAGATGCGAGAAAGCTCCGAGATTTTTGCGGGAGATGCTGGAAGGTTTCAGGGATGCGAGACAAACGATCATATGGACAAACCGTCTGGCGCGAAGCAGGGAAGGGTGTGCGTTTCAGATGGATCTTTTTGCCGATATTATGAAACAGACAGTGCGGGAATTGGAAAAAAGTATTTTTACGGATGAGCGCATGGAAAAGAGGATAGCAGGGGCGCTTAGAAAATGTGGAATGCGAGTTTTGTATACATATTTGTTCTTAAATGGCGAAGGAAAGTTTGAAGTACATGTGACAGTACGAAGTACAGGCAAAGAGAAAGGGACGGCAAAAGAAGTCGTTCAGGCCGTATCAGAAGCAGCGGGAAGACGTTTTGTCCTTGCACAGGGAAGTCCGCAGGTAGTCGGATTCCGTTATATGACGATCGTATGCAGAGAGGGACCGTCGTACTATACGCTGTCAGGTACTGCCAAGATCGGGAAAGGATGTGCGAAAATATCGGGAGATAATTTTACACTCATGGAACTGCCGGGAGGAAAGAAGGCGGCGGCTCTTTCTGACGGGATGGGCGCAGGTGAGACGGCATGTAAGGAGAGCACGCTTGTGATCGAGCTTTTGGAAGAATTGCTTGCCGCGGGATTTCCGGAAAAAGCCGCCGTTCAGATGATCAATACAACGCTGGCGACAGGGCGGGAGGAGATTCATTATTCGACTGTGGATCTCAGTGTGTTTGATCTGTATTCGGGAGAATGCGAGATCGTAAAAGCAGGAGCTTCCTCGACATTTATTAAGAAAAAAGACTGTGTGGAGCATCTAAGTTCTACGAGTCTGCCGATCGGGGTTGTCCATCATATAGAGATTGATTCTGTAAGGAGAAAACTTGAGGACGGAGACTTTGTGATCATGGTTACGGACGGGATTCTTGACGCCCTTCCGGTAGGAGAGCAGGATATATTGCTTGAAACGATCATTCAGGGAAGCGCTATAGTCAATCCGAAAGAAATGGCGCATCATATCCTGGAACAGGTCCTGGCGTGGACAGGCAGAGAGCCTGCCGATGATATGACGGTGATCGTTGTGGGAATGTGGGAAATATGTGACAGGAATACTTTACAGGCGCGGATGGATTCGGTATAGTATGCGTATAGTGAAAAGCTGTGTATTGCGCGGCGCTTCATACATAAAGACACGGATTTGGTATAGTATACATATGATGGAAAAAGCAGGAAGAGAAACAGAAAAATTAATAGAGGAATTGATCGTACAATTTCATATGATCGAACATGGAGATGTTGTGATAGCAGGCGTATCGGGCGGAGCGGATTCGGTATGCCTGCTTTTGACGCTCTGCAGTTTGCGGGAAAAGTTCGGTTTCGAGGTAAAAGTGTGCCATGTGAACCACTGCCTGCGCGGAGCGGCTGCGGATGCGGACGAGGAGTATGTAAAGAAGCTTTGCGGCGAACTTGGAGTGGAGTGTCGTGTTTTCCGAAAAGAAGTGGAATTAATCGCTGAAAAACGGAAACAATCTTGTGAGGAAGCGGGAAGGGAAGTACGAAGAGAAGCATTTGAACAAATGTGTGCCGAAAACGGAGGAACGAAGATCGCAACCGCGCATCACAGAGACGATCAGGCGGAGACGGTTCTGCTTAATATAGCAAGAGGAACAGGAATACGCGGCCTTTGCGGGATCGTGCCTGTCAGGGACAACCGGATCAGACCGCTTCTTTCACTTACAAGAGACAGAATCGAGTCTTATCTGCGGGAGAGAGGAATCGTCTGGCGCGTCGACGCAACGAATGAGGAGGACGATTATACACGCAACCGGATCCGGCATAAAGTGCTGCCGGTATTGGAAAACGAAGTAAACGATCAGACGGTGAAACATCTGGAATCGTTATCCCGTCAGGCGGAAGAAATATGTGAATATCTCGATTACAGCGTGCGGCAGTTGTGGAAAACCTGCGTCAGCGTGAGAAAAAAGGACCAAGAACAGAAGGAATCGCCGATAGAACTTGTCATAGAAAAAGAGAGCTTTTTTCAAAGTTTTCCGGCAGTGAGAAAACTGCTTCTGCAAAAATGTATCGGTAAAGTGCGCGGAGGACAGAAAGATCTGACGTCTGCCCACCTTCAGTCGGTTTCGGAATTGTTTGACCGGCAGGTGGGAAAACAGATCGATCTGCCGGGAGGCGTTGCGGCGAAGAGGACATATGACGGGATAGAGATCATAAGGCAAACACAAAGCAGGGCGGAAACGGGAAAAGCGGCGCCGGAGTCAGACGCCGCCGGAAAGTTGGAACTGCGTTTTGTGGAAAACGGAGACATTTTGCAGGCAGAAGAAATCCCGCAAAAAAGTTACACGAAATGGATTGATTATGATATAATTAAATGCGGTCTTTGCGTACGGACAAGGCAGAGCGGCGATTATCTCGTGATCGATGATCAGGGGAGACGTCAGAAACTGAAAGCATGGTTTATCAACGAGAAGATCCCGAAGGAAGAAAGAGACAGGATGCTTCTTGTCGCAGACGGAAGCCATATTGTGTGGATACCGGGATACAGGATGAGCAGAGCGTACAAAGTGACAGAAAAGACAAAAAATATTGTTGAGATAAAGATTACGGAGGAAGAAAAAGATGGCAGAAACGATCAGAGAGATGATTTCGGAAGAGAAAGTTGACGAGAGGATCAGGGAACTCGGAAGACAGATCAGTGAAGATTACGCAGGAAAACAAATTCATTTGATCTGTGTGTTAAAGGGCGGCGTATTTTTTATGTGTGAGCTGGCTAAGCGGATTACCGTGCCGGTTTCTATGGATTTTATGTGTGTCGGAAGTTACGGAGACGGAACGGCTTCGAGCGGAGTTGTTCGTATAGCGAAAGATCTGGATGAGTCGATCGAGAATAAAGAAGTGCTTATTGTGGAAGATATCATTGATTCCGGGAATACACTGTATTACCTGATCGATGTGCTGAAAAAGAGAAATCCGGCAAGTATGCGCCTGTGTACGCTTTTGGATAAGCCGGACCGCAGAGTGAAAGATGTAAAGGTTGATTACTGCGGATTTGAGATCCCGGATGAATTTGTTGTGGGATATGGGCTTGATTACGCCCAAAAATATAGAAACCTTCCGTATATCGGCGTAGTGGAAGGCGTGGAATAATCAGGAGGATCAGTTTTGGATAATAACAGAAATTACAGAAGTGTGAATGGATTTACGATCATTATATTTATGGTGATCGTTTTTGGCGCGCTCTGGATGGCAAACCGGATGCAGATGCATCGACAGGAGATGACATACACAGAGTTTGTTAAGCAGGTTGAGGCAGAAAATGTAACAGAAGTATATATCGATCAGAATAAGGCAGTTCCGACAGGTACGGTAGTGTTTGCTCTGAAAGATACAGATGAGAACCGTTCGGTCAATGTGTCGAATGTGGAAAAAGTAGAGAAACTGCTTGATAAAAACGAAGTTTTATATCAGGTATCCGCAATTCCGGAAACGTCGATGCTTTCTTCCGTTCTTCTTCCGACCGTGATCACGCTTGGCGGGATCATGCTGCTTTTCTTTCTTATGAACCGTCAGGGAAACGGGGCGAATGCAAAAGCGATGAACTTCGGAAAAAGCCGCGCCCGCATGACAAATCATGACGAGATAAAGGTGACGTTTGCAAATGTAGCGGGACTACAGGAAGAGAAAGAAGAACTTGCGGAGATCGTCGATTTTTTGAAAGCGCCGAAAAAATATGTGCAGGTAGGCGCTCGTATTCCGAAAGGCGTTTTGTTGGAAGGACCTCCGGGAACAGGAAAAACACTTCTTGCAAAAGCTGTTGCAGGAGAGGCGGGAGTGCCGTTTTTCAGTATTTCGGGTTCGGATTTTGTGGAAATGTTCGTAGGTGTCGGCGCATCTCGCGTGCGTGACCTTTTTCAGGATGCGAAGAAAAATGCTCCGTGTATTATTTTTATTGATGAGATCGACGCTGTGGCAAGACGAAGAGGCAGCGGACTTGGCGGCGGTCATGATGAAAGAGAGCAGACGTTGAATCAGCTTCTCGTTGAGATGGACGGATTCGGCGTCAACGAGGGAATTATCGTGATGGCTGCGACGAACAGAAAAGATATCCTTGACCCGGCAATATTAAGACCAGGACGTTTCGACAGAAACGTACTTGTAGGCCGGCCGGATGTCGGCGGCAGAGAGGAGATCCTGAAAGTTCATGCGAAAAACAAACCGTTGGCGGAAGATGTGGATCTGAAACAGATCGCTCAGACGACGGCAGGATTTACAGGGGCGGATCTTGAAAACCTGCTGAATGAAGCTGCGATCATAGCTGCAAAGGATAACAGAATGTTTATCCAACAGAAAGATATCCGTCATGCGTTTGTAAAAGTAGGCATCGGAGCGGAGAAAAAGAGCCGCATCGTATCTGAAAAAGAGAGAAAGATTACGGCTTACCACGAGGCGGGACATGCGATTTTGTTCCACGTTCTTCCGGATGTAGGACCTGTATACAGTGTGTCTATCATTCCGACCGGCGGGGCAGGGGGATATACGATGCCTCTTCCGGAGAAAGACGAAATGTTTAATACAAAAGGGCAGATGCTTCAGGAAATTACGGTTTCCTTAGGCGGTCGTGTAGCTGAAGAAGAAATATTTGACGATATTACGACAGGCGCTTCGCAGGATATCAAACAGGCGACTGCGATCGCAAAATCAATGATTACAAAGTTCGGTATGTCCGAACGCCTCGGATTGATCAACTACGACAATGACAGTGACGAAGTGTTTATCGGACGCGACTTCGGGCATACGTCAAGAGGATACGGAGAAAAGATCGCGGGAACGATCGACGAGGAAGTAAAACGTATTATTGACGAATGCTATGCCAAAGCCCGTTCTATTCTTGAAGAATACCATGATGTTCTTGAGGCGTGCGCAAAACTTCTGCTTGAAAAAGAGAAGATCACACGAAGCGAGTTTGAGGCATTGTTTGAGGACGGAGTGTCGGAGGAGGGGTAATATATGAACAGAGAGGCACTATTCTGTGACGGTACGCAGGATTATGTCATCCCTGCAGAACCGAAGGAAAACGAAAAGATCAAGATTCGGTTTCGCACGGCTCACAACGATGTGGAAGAAGTCCATATTTTGACCGGCAATTCGTCGTATCCGATGTGGAAGATTGTTTCGGAAGGCGAATTCGATTTCTATGAGATAGAATGGCAGCTAAGTGATGTTCCGTTCAGTTATCTGTTTGAAGTAAAAAGCGGAGATCAGATATGTTATTTCAGCAGGTGCGGCGTTTCCGATCAGAGAGAAGATTTTTATGCGTTTATGATCGTTCCGGGATTTTCTACTCCCGAGTGGGCAAAAGGCGCGGTTATGTATCAGATTTTTGTGGATCGGTTTTGTAACGGCGATCCGACAAATGACGTGGAGGACGGGGAATATATTTATATCGGCGCTCCGAGCGTAAAGATCAAAGACTGGAGTAAAGTTCCGGCGGCGATGGATATCCGTAATTTTTACGGAGGAGATCTTCAGGGCGTCATGGATAAACTGGATTATCTTCAGGATCTCGGCGTTGAGGTTGTATATTTTAATCCTCTTTTCGTTTCTCCGTCAAATCATAAATATGACATTCAGGATTATGATTATATCGATCCACATTATGGAAAGATCGTCTCGGACGGCGGAGAGACGCTTCCTAAAGGAGCGAAAGATAATACAGGCGCTACAAAATATCAGAAGCGAACAGGCGATATCCGCAATCTTGAAGCGAGCAACGAGCTGTTTGCAAGGCTTGTGGAGGAGATGCACAAAAGAGGGATGCGTGTGATTCTCGACGGCGTATTTAATCATTGCGGATCGTTTAACAAATGGATTGACAGGGAGCGGATCTACGAACAGCAGCCGGAATATCCAAAAGGGGCATATGTGAGCGGGGAAAGTCCGTACCGGAAGTTTTTCCGTTTTCATGATGAAAGAAAAGAGGCGTGGCCTTACAATAAAAGTTATGACGGATGGTGGGGACATGATACGCTGCCGAAACTTTCTTATGAGGATTCCCCGGAACTTGAGCAATATATTATGGATATAGGAAAGAAATGGGTTTCGCCTCCGTATAATGCGGATGGATGGAGACTTGACGTTGCGGCGGATTTAGGGTGCAGCAACGAATATAACCATATGTTTTGGAAGCGTTTTCGCAAAGAAGTAAAAGAGGCAAATCCCGAAGCTTTGATCCTGGCAGAGCATTACGGCGATCCGGGAGAATGGCTGCAGGGGGACGAATGGGACAGCGTTATGAATTATGACGCGTTTATGGAACCTTTGACGTGGTTTTTGACCGGAATGGAAAAACACAGTGACGAGCGAAGAACAGACCTGTGGGGAAATGCAGACAACTTCATAGGCGGAATGCGCCATTTTATGGCAAGTATGCTCACTCCTTCTTTGCAGGTCGCGATGAACGAGCTGTCCAATCACGATCACTCCCGTTTCCTGACAAGGACGAATCACATCGTAGGACGCGCCGAACATGTCGGTGCGAAAGCTGCGGAAGAAGGCGTTAACTATGCCGTTATGCGTGAAGCGGTTACGGTTCAGATGACATGGGTCGGAGCGCCGACCGTTTATTACGGAGACGAGGCGGGAGTATGCGGATTTACAGATCCGGACAACAGGCGCACATATCCGTGGGGCAGGGAGAATAAAGAACTGCTCGCGTTTCATAAAGAGATGATCCGAATCCATAAACAGGAAAAACCGCTTAGGAAAGGGTCGATCAAGCTGCTCTATGCGGAAAGAAACGTACTTGCATACGCAAGATTTCAGGAAGATGAGCAGATCATTGTTATCTTAAACAACAGTAAAGATTTAAAAGAGCTGACAGTTCCGGTCTGGTTTGCGGGAGTTCCGAAGCAAGGCAGGATGGAAAGGCTTATGTATACATATGAGGAAGGATATACGACAGAGTATGACGAGTTCATTGTAGAAAACGGAGAGATCGTCATCAATATGGGGCGTCATTCCGCAATCGTAATGAAACCTATTTCGGAGGGAGAGAAAACATGGCAGGGAAAGTAGCGGTTCTAAATGATCTGGCAGGCTTCGGAAGATGTTCGCTGACAGCCGCAATCTCGGTATTGTCGGCGATGGGGGTGCAGCCGTGTCCTCTTCCGACAGCCGTTTTGAGTGCACAGACAGGGTTTGAAAGTTATTTTTTTCAGGATCTTACAGAGCAGATGGGGATGATTACCGAAGAATGGAAGAAATCAGGCGCGCAGTTTGACGGGATCGTTACAGGGTTTATGTCAGACCACAGACAGATCGGGGAAGTGAATCACTTTCTCGATCTGTTTCACAAAGAAGGCACATTTCTTCTTGTAGACCCGGTGCTCGGAGATAACGGAAAACGATTTTCTGTTTTTGACGGGTTATTTCAGAAAGAGATGAAACAGCTTGTTAAAAGAGCGGATATCGTGACGCCGAATGTGACGGAACTTTGTCTTTTGACGGATTATGATTATGATAAGATTCAAAATATTTCGGAAACGGGAGACAGAGAAGCTCTTTTTTTGGAAGTGTCGAAAGCGGCAGGCAGACTTTTGGACAGTGGCGTATCGGAAGTGATCGTGACAGGGGTGTTATTTGAGGAGCAGGACGCTGCGAAAGAGTGTACAGTCGGAAAAGAGACCGGAACAGGCGGCAGGAAGGTCGCAAATCTTACGGTGACGCGTGAGAAAACAACGGCAGGGATCTCTTCTTTTATCGGGGCAAGTTACTCGGGAACAGGAGATCTGTTCGCTTCCGTAATTGCAGGCGGAAAGGCTCGCGGAGACCGTACAGAAGATTCGGTCAGACTGGCGGGAGAGATGATCGAGAAGGCTGTTAGGGAGTCGGCAGCGCTTGGAATTTCGGGGAAAGAAGGAGCAGAATACGAAAAATATCTTTGGATGCTGTGCAAAAAGACGAAAGAAAGCGGCGAAAAAAAGGGAAAATAAAGAGCGGATGTGGAAAAATATAGAAAAATATCACAAAAATGAGGAAAACTTAAATAGATCAGGCGGCAGGGTTGTAATTCCTATACGCGAGTGATAGAATACGGATATATTCGTACAAGGGTGGGGAACTTGTACAGATAAGTATAATACTAATAAGTACGAGGGTGTATAATGGGGAGAAAAAACAGAATATTTAAGGGGAATCTGAAAGCATCGCAAATCTTGGCGGTGCTTATGTTGATCGTTATGATCATCCGGCCGATTATGGAAGTCTCGGCAAAACCAGGTGAAATTACAACAGAAAACCCTTCCGCAGAGGTGGGGAAGGAAGGAGAAAGTCTGTCCGACGGAATAGATGGGAGCGCCCTATATCCGTTAGAAGAGAATGGGCAAAACGGGCAGATGTCTGAAAACGATGCTGTACGGCAAAACGGGCAGACGTCTGATGAGACAGACGCGAAGAACAGTCCGAATGCATCGGATAGAACGGTTTCTGAAGGATCATCGGAAGAAGAGAACATGACATCTGCGCAGCAGGAAAGCTTGTGCAATGATGAATATTGTTCTCACATCTATTATGATCTGGATGGGAGGCAACATGCGCTCTGCGCTCTCGGGGAGCGGATGACAGAGACGGATGTTTACAGAACAGCGGAAGACAGCGCGGTATATGAAGCAATGTATTTTGCAAGTATCCCGAACTTGTATGAGGCAAGTGCGTTCGGCGGAGCGACAACGTTTGAGAAACTGCATGTAAATACAGTCTACGCATTGTTTTATAAAGAAGATCCGATTGAACCGGGGAATGCGGGGAAAAAGGAAATACCGAAGACATATCGAATGATCAGCGTCGACGAAGCGGGACTGTTCGGAACGGTAATACCGGAAGGCTGTTCTTATGTTGCGTTTGAGATGGAAGTAACGAATAAAAACGGAGAAGCGAGAGAAATAGACTCTCAGATCGTATACAATCTGCGTCAGGCCGCAAATCCGAACGACCCTTATCATGAGATAAAAAAAGAGCCGGTAATAGACGCCGCCGGAGAGGTAAAGCAAAGAGGATCGGGATCTTTTGTATTTACGCAAAAGACAAGAGACTGCTTTTACTGGGACATGTCCTATCACACGTCCTACTGGGGAGGTCATCCGTCATCAAGTAATAACATCTTGGATGAACTGGCGATCTATGTTGATAATGACAAAGACGGAAATTATGATACGAAAACAGATAAAGTGTGGGATGAGTTATGGGTATCTTACGCAGATAAAAACGGAAAGATCGTATCAAAGAAAGTTACAAGAGAGACCCGCTATGAATTATGTACTTATTATGCGTTTGGAAAAGGATCAGGTCTGACAGAACTGTCGCTTCTGGCAATTTCAAACGGAGAGCTTAATGAAAAAGGCGGTTTCAAACATCCTTCCGATAATAAAGAAGACGATAAAGTATATTATCAGTTATATAATATTGCATCAGGCGATAACTTTTTCATTCTGAGGAACTTGGATGACAGTCATCGTATTTGGAGAAGTTATGAAACAGACGGCGACCGGTATGTCGCGTTTAAAGATCAGATGTACGGAACGTCGGGAGCGCTCGTTGCAAGTGGTGTAGAAGGCGGGAAAACAGAAGCGGCGGATACGGTGGAATATCGTCTTTGCGAAAACCCGGAAGACGGGCAGGCAGTGGAAACCGAATGGAAAAAGATGGATCAGGCGCTGCCGGAATCTTCGGGAACGGGTCAGGCAAGCGAAGATATGGAAAATGAAGTTTTTTATAAAACATTTTTTACACATGAAAAACTGTCGGATAAAGAAAAGTATATTCAATTTCGTATATGTGAAAACAGAGCAGACGGCAAAGTTGTAAAATATAAGACGGATATAACTGAGATTGACGATACTTATGCTTTTCCATGCTTTTTCGCAGACGTACTTCAGAAGAAAAGTTTAAGTTATACGAGTGAGCAGTCGAAAATCAACGGAACATGGAGTTCGATCTTTAAGGCGAGCGATCACGGAGATGAGGGAAAGAACATTCCGATAGCGAAAAACAAGTCGTATGATCCAAAATACTATTACGCAAATACGACGTTTTATGATTATTATTCGGATTATGAACTTCAAGGAAAAAGATTGAGCGAAGTAAACGGATCGCCGTACGAATATGAAACGAGTTTCGGAATATTGAACGACGGCATCTCCAAGTATTTCCAAGGGAAAAATGAAAAAGCGGCGGCGTGGTATTATGGAAAATATATCAGGCATCCGGCTGTAACAGACGGGGATAATCCGCTAAATAATTCTTCTCCGGGCAATATGTCGGGAAATCAGATCGGACCGAATGACTGGCATTCGGGAAATACGTTAAAGTATGCTTACGGGCATGTCGATAAACAACTGGAAGATGGAAAAATCTCAACTGCAGGTGTGAAACTTCCGCAGTTTGACGAGAGTTTTCTTCGCGGAAACAATGCGTTTCACTCGGCGCTGGGATACGTGTATAATAACGTTTCATTTCCGTTTTTCCTTGCAGATGACGGCTATTGGGAGTACAGTAGTTTGAAGTCCGATCATGTGCTGCGGTTAAAAGAAGATCCCGATAAAGGCTATTATTTAGACGTAGGAGAAAAGGAAGACGCGCTGAAAACAGGTGACAGAGATGTCGCAATGGGAAAAGATCAATTCGGATTTTTCCCGTTTAATGACAAAAACGACGCAACGAAAGAAAACTCGTTTTACCGGTTGGATAGGATGAAAACGAATTTCTGCTTCGGTATGAAGATGGAACTGGAATTTAAGCTGACGGAAGACGGAAAAGTGCGTATGCCGGGAGAAAAGGCAGGAGAATATATTGAGAAGCCGATTGAATTTGAGTTTTCGGGAGACGATGATTTCTTATTGTATATCGACGGAAAACTTGTACTTGATATGGCAGGGAAACATAATCCTCTGGAAGGTCATATTAACTTTGAGACCGGAGCGGTAGATGTGTACGGATTAAATAAAGACGGCGCAACAGAGGACGGATATCCGATCAATAAAAATCAGCATCATGCACAGGCGAATATTTATGAAAAAAATGATGCGAACGGTCCGTGTTTAGATATGGAAGAACTTTCGCAAGGCATACATAAGATTACGATTTTTTATGCGGAGCGCGGAGCGGGTGTTTCCAACTTAAAGATCCGTTTTAATTTCCCGAAAACGAATCAGCTTGATCTGACAAATCAGGTAAGCACTGCTTCGGCAAATCAGGACGTATTCGGAAAAGCATTAGGATATATCGGAAGTTTTACTTATAAAATATTGAATCAGGCGACAAGCGGAAGGCAGATTCCTGTGGAAGATTCGGTAGGTTATCTCCGTAACGAAGGCGCTGTTAAGTTTAACGATTTTAAAAACAGCGGAACATACAGAGGGTCTAAGACCGGAGAAAGTGAGCTCAAAGAAGCAGATCCGGACGCAGAGACAGACGGCCCGATTATCGGTGAGCGCAGCGATGTGATAAAGCTTGTGAATAAAGACAGCGGCAAAAATCTCGATCAGTATCAGATGTCGGAAGAAATTGCTTCGGGAAAATACTGGACAACGATCGACTGTGCGGAGAACGGAGGCAGTGTGGATCTGTCAAAAGCGGCATATCTTCAAATGTCAGTTTATAATAACTCGGATGCTTCCAGCGCTACCGGGTGGTCGTTAAAAGCGAGACTGACAGACCGGCACGGAAATGTGATCACCAGACCTGCCAGTCAGATGACGTATTACGGATACAGTAATTCGATGCCGAAAGGCCAGTGGTCGATCGTTCGTCTGAATCTGGCAGACTGGAATTCGGGAATATCGGATTTTGATATGAAAAATGTCGCCAAAGTGCAGTTCGCCTTTGCACGTGACAGAGGAAGTCTGTATATGGCGGATATGGATTTTAAAGGAAAGATCATTCCGAACCAATCGACCGGATTTTATGCAAGCGACGATCAGATTTCAGATTATGAATCGCTGGGAACAAAAGAGCGGCCTCTTAGCTATAATGAGGCGGTCTTAAATCCGGTAAGCGGAGCGTTCTTCCGGTTGAATCCGATACAGGAAACAGATGTTGTGAACAACGGAAATGACCTCATGGTCAGATCGAGAGGACTGTTAGAGCTTACAGATGGAAACAAAGCGTCTTTTGTCGATAAATTCCGTGAGGGAAGTTATTTGCAGATCACACAAGACGATCCGCTGAGAAACAAAGTATTTCGGACTTCATGGTCGATTTTGGAAAATGCGGTATATGACGGTGCGTCGGGAATGTATACGGAAGGTTATATTGCGGATAACATTCTTGCGCTGCATCCGACGGCAAGAACGGTGGAAAATGATCCGGAGATTTTGAATAATACAGTGACGGATGTAAGAACATATACGGCGTCAGACGACAGAAATGTAAAGAGCGCGGACGGAAAAGGGTATCACTATCCGAGTTCAAACAGAGAAGGACATGTATCGGAAAAGAACGAGACTTTTGTTTTCAGAAGCTATCTCGATCCTGACAACCTTCAGAAAAACGGGATCCATCTGACTGTGGCGTATAAAAACGATCTGATCAGCGGAGGACTGATCATTACAAAAACCGTCGATCAGATCGATCCGAAAAAAGATCATACATATAAATTTCATGTTCATTATACTGACGTAGCCGGAATGAGCCTTGAAGGAAATCTCGGATCGGGAAGCATGTCGGAAAGCGGAAGCAGTATTGTTCAGGAAATCGACGTAACTGTTCCGGCGGGAAAACAGACTGCAAGCGTAGCAGTGTACGGTATTCCGAAAGAGACTGTATATACGATCCACGAGGAAAATGAGATACCGCAAAATATCGAGATCGGCGGGAATTATACTTATCCTCAAAACGTGGCAAAAAATTTCGTGCAGACAGATCCTGACAGAGGCGGTGTACGCACAGGTGATGAGTATGACCACAAGGTGAAGGTGGGAACAAAGAAATATAATGTGAACGGAACGGAAGTCGAATATAAAACGGCGGAAGGTACAATGAAAGAAAGCGTACAGGAAGTTACGTTTGCGAATAAACAAGTGCCTGCTCACGGAGAAATTAAGATTACGAAAAAACTTCAGGGAAAAGCGTATGGAGAAGAGCGGGGTTATTTGTTCCATATCCATTATAAAACAACGGATGAAAACAATAAGGAAAAGGTCGTTGTCGTTCCGCAGACTGTAGTTGTAAAAGCAGGGGAATTGACAGGAAGTACTGTCTATGAAAATATCCCGCTTGGCGCACAATATGAAGTACATGAAGTAGATGAAACCGCTCTTCTGACTTTGGAAGCGGACGCAGGATCAACGGTATTGGGAAGTGATGACCCACTTTCGGATACCGAACAGAATCATTCTCATACAGATGTAAAAGCAGAGAAGAAGCATATTTCGATCATTCCGGAAGAAGAAGGGGCGATCGGAAGCGAATGTGCGAAGAAAGGGTTTTGGACAGCGCAGGGCGGAACGGGAGAAAGCCGTCATAATTTTACGTTTACAAATATCGGCTCTCATAATGTTGCGGTCTTGAAAACAGACAGTTCCCGAAACGTGCCTTTGGAAAACGCAGGTTTTACGCTTTATGATACGGAAGATAATATCGTTCAAAACCGGACGGCCGTTTATATGTGGCAAAATGAGATCAGTATAAGCGATCCGAATTATGACAGTTCGAGCGGAAGGTATCATCGGGGAGATACGTCTTATACGGTATATACGCTGAAAGGCGATCCGGCTGAGAAAAACGTTTATTATGTACCGCTGACGAACGAAGAGATTGCCGCATATAAAAAGGGAATGGAAGATCCTGAAAGCGCGGAAGGAATGGATGCACAGAATCGTGAAAAAGTTCGCGCGGCGGCATGTTTCGAGAACCTTGCGGCAGGAGAATACGTTTTAAAAGAGACGACGCCTCCGAACGGATACGGCGCGTCAGATCCGATTCGGTTTAAATTATCGATACAGGAGGGAGAGGAAAATCAGTTTGTACTTCCTTACGGAGTAAGTTTGGAAAGTCCTCTCTCCAATAAAGAAAATGTGACTCTTCAGGTGAGAAATGAAAAAAACAGCGGAGTCGTAAGCTTTACAAAGGAAAACCGAAAAGGAGAGCCTTTGAAGAACGCGAAGTTCGCTTTGTACCGGCTGATCTGCAGCGATCCGTCTCATGGAGGAAAGCATGATAAAGATCTGATCCGGCACGATGAAAACGGTAGTCTCGACGCCGGATATGCGTATAAAGATTGTTGGAAATTGCAGGGAACGGCGGTTTCGGATGAAAACGGAACAGTCGAATTCCTAAATCTTCCGGCAGAAGAAGGCACAGAGTACCGTCTGGCGGAGTTGAAAGCTCCGAGCGGATACGTGACGGCGAAAGGTCAGTGGAAAGTCACATATGAGAAAGAGACTCATGAACTGAAGATAACCGGAAGCGTAAAAAGGCCTCCGGCATTTTCGGGGGAAGGAACGGATGAGAATCCGTATAAAGTGATCAACTATACTTATGCCGAATTTCCGTTATCAGGCGGAAGGGGATACAGCTATCTTGCAGGCATGGTTCTGATCGCGGCGGCAGCCGGGTTGTGGTTTTGGTATGATTCGAGAAAGAGAAAAACTGTAAGATCACGCGGCATGAGAAAAGGGGGATATAAATAATAAGGAGCTTCCTGTATAATAAAAAATGTGGATGTTGAAAATTGAAAATACCTCAGAGTACAATAAGACTACTGACTGGCAGGTTAGTAAAAATCTTATTGAACAGAGAGGTATCTACAATGAAGTCTAACACACAGAACGCAAAAATTGAAGCTATTACAGAAAAAACTTTGGTACTCGGAATCGATGTCGGAAGTGAAACGCATTATGCCAGAGCTTTTGATTACAGAGGAGTCGAGTATTCGAAGAAACCATTCAAATTTAGTAACACGGAAGCAGGATTCGTGACATTTAAGGCATGGGTTCTGGATATCAAAGAAAAGCATGGGAAGGATAAGGTGATTCCAGGGATGGAACCAACTGGTCATTACTGGTTTAATCTTGGAAAGTTTCTTCAAGATAATGAAATGAAACCGGTTCTTGTAAATCCTCACCATGTGAAGAAATCAAAAGAACTCGACGACAATCATCCGACAAGAATGATCGTAAGGATCCAAAAGTCATTGCAGGATTAGTTAGAGAGGGACGATACATGATCCCATACCTGCCAGACGGTGTTTATGCTGATCTTAGAACGGCATCAAACATCAGATTTCAATTACAAGCGGAGCTTACACGAATTCAAAATAGGATTAATCGTTGGTTCAATATATATTTTCCTGAATATAAGACGGTATACGGTAAGCCGGATGCCAAAAGTGGAATACTGATTCTAAAGGAAGCACCACTCCCAGAAGATATTCTGACGTTGGGTATTGATGGAGTGAACCAGATTTGGCGGGATGCAAAGTTGAGAGCAGTTGGAAAGGCGAGGGCAAAGACCCTGATCGAAGCTGCTGAGCACAGTGTCGGAAGCAAAGAAGGTGCAGTATCTGCAAGAATGGAAATCCGAATGCTTCTGGAGGACTACGAATCCAGAAATATACGTCTTCAGGAAGTGATGGGTCTGATTGAAGGATTGGTAAATCAGATTCCAATGGCTGAAAAGCTGTTGGAAATCAAAGGTGTAGGAATCAAGACAGTGTCTGGATTTCTTGCAGAGGTAGGCGACATCAGACGCTTTAATGACCCGAAAGAACTGCAGAAACTTGCAGGTTTAGCACTGGTTGAAAATAGTTCTGGAAAACACAAGGGCAAGACAACAATAAGCAGACGAGGTCGAAAGAGACTTAGATACCTGCTCTTCGAGGTTGCAATGTCGCTTGTAGCGAAGAACCCAGAATTTAGGGAACTCCATAATTACTACACAACTAGAAGGCTAAATCCATTAAAGAAGATGCAGTCACTTATGGCAATAGCAGCGAAGCTGCTTCGTGTTTTTTATGCCATACTGACAAAAGGCGTGGGCTATGATCCCAAGAAGATGGTCAATGACATCAGGAGACCGGCGGCTTATGCGCAGGCTGCGTAAGAAAAACAAGTAACTATAGTGGAGGCTGTCATCTGGGCAGCCACCGAATAAGCAGAATGTAACAGATAACGTCCACTGAACACAGTGCTGGAACAGGAAGCGAGTCAGTAATCAATAATACAAAGAATGAGCCAGTAGTCGGCAGGAATATTTTCCATGGGGCATGACCCCGTTAGGGAGAGCAAAGCTGACACCTTGGTTATGGGCAGGCAGTACGAAGGAAGTTAGGACCTCTGGGGACAGAGATGATCCTGGTGGATATAGGAGGTTAGCTGCCATAGAGGGAAGGGTATACACAAGGCCAGTAAAGCGAAAAACAATGACGTTTTATTTCGTATACCCATTAATCACTATTTCAGTACCCGATACACGGAAATGCTTGTAGCTGAGGCCTATTCACTGAGATATAAAAGGTTGAAAAACCTTGAATTTTCAATAAAAAAACACTTGATTATATGAGGAGGGACTACTATGAGCATTATCCGACCATTTAAAGGAATCCGCCCTCGCGCAGACTTAGCTTCTGCCATAGCCGCCCTTCCTTATGATGTATACAACAGCGAGGAAGCAAGAGAAATCGTGGCTGCCGAACCGAAGTCTTTTCTTCAGATCGACCGAGCCGAGACGCTTCTTCCAAAAGGCACAAATCCATACAGCGAAGCAGTATATAAAACAGCATCTGAAACACTGAACCGTATGATCGATGAAGGTTCTTTTCTTCAGGACAAAGAACCTTGTTACTACTTATACGCGCTTACAATGAACGGAAGAACACAGACAGGGCTTGTAGGCTGCGCTTCGATCGACGATTATTGCAACAATGTGATCTTAAAACACGAAAATACACTGGAAGCAAAAGAGCAGGACAGAATCCGTCACATCGACGCATGCAGCGCCCAGACCGGACCGATCTTTCTCGCTTACCGCGCCGACAAAAAACTAGGAGAGATCATCAAAAACGTCCGATTAACACCTGAAGTCTACGACTTCACCTCTGACGACGGGATAAGACACGAGGTGTGGCGTATAGATAAAATGTCAACGATTGTTGACATTTCTAAGATTTTTGAGGCGATTCCACATCTGTACATTGCAGACGGACATCACCGCGCAGCTTCTGCTGTCAAAGTCGGACTGAAACGCAGAGCAGAAGATCTCCATTTTTCAGGAACAGAAGAATACAATTATTTTCTTTCTGTCCTCTTCCCCGCGGACGAACTGGCGATCTACGACTACAATCGAGTTGTTACGGATATGAACGGGTATACATTTGAACAATTTCTTGATACAATAAAGAGCAGGTTCGATGTGGCTTTGGCCGGCGTAGAAGCAGTCCGCCCGCAGAAAAAAGGCGAATTCGGAATGTATGCCGACGGAAACTGGTATCGTGTAAACGCAAAAGCAGACCTTTTCTCCGGCGATCCGGTAAAAGATCTGGATGTTTCCGTTTTACAGGATCACATCCTTTCCCCGGTTCTGGGCATCAGCGATCCCAGAACAGATTCCCGCATCCGTTTTATCGGCGGAATCCGGGGACTTGACGCGCTGAAAGACGCCGCAGATCAGACAGGCGGGATCGCATTTGCAATGTATCCCACTTCTATGACTGAATTGATGGGCGTTGCGGACGCCGGGCTTCTCATGCCTCCGAAATCAACATGGTTTGAACCAAAACTGCGAAGCGGCCTTTTCATTCACCGCTTTTAAAATACAGTAATAAAATAACTACAAGGAGATGTTATTCATGGAAAGAAATGAACTCTGTTGGTGCGGCAGCGGCAAAAAATACAAAAAATGCCATATGCCGATCGAAGAAAAAATTCTTCTGCATTCAGAACGCGGCGAGATTGTTCCGACACGGGCAATCCTCAAAACGGCTGAACAGATCGAAAAGATCAAAGAAAGCGCCAGATTAAATACCGCTGTACTCGATGAAGTCGCAAAGCACATCCGCATCGGAATGAGCACTGCCGAGATCGACGACATCGTATATACGTTCACGAAAGAACACGGGGGAATCCCCGCGCCGCTTAATTATCAGGGATTTCCGAAAAGTGTCTGCACTTCGCTCAACAACGAAATATGCCACGGTATCCCGGATAAAAATATCATTCTTCAGGACGGCGATATAATCAACGTTGACGTCTCTACAATCTTAAACGGCTACTTTTCCGACGCCTCCCGTATGTTTAAGCTCGGAACGGTTTCCGAAAGAGCCGAAAAAATCGTCCGCGTAACAGAGGAATGCGTCAACCTCGGACTTGCGGCCGCAAAACCGTGGGGACATCTCGGTGATATCGCGCATGCGATCAACACTCATGCCCGGGAAAACGGCTATTCTGTCGTAGAAGAGATCGGCGGACACGGAATCGGACTTGAATTCCACGAAGATCCGTTTGTCAGCTATGTCACTCCAAAAGGAAGTGAAATGCTTCTCGTTCCCGGTATGATCTTCACGATCGAACCGATGATCAATGAAGGCAGTCCCGACTTCTTCGTTGATGAGGATAACGGTTGGACTGTATACACGATCGACGACGGACTGTCATCCCAGATCGAATACATGGTACTTGTCACAAATGACGGCGTAGAAGTTTTGACGAAATAGTAAATACCGCAGAACAGTAGTCTTCTTTTCTTCTGTTCTGCGGTTCTTTTATTTTCTCGCCGCAAACATCCTGCCTGCGAAAACAAGCAGCAAGATCCCTGCGATAATCATAACAACATACTCTTTCACCCATTGCGGCATTCCCTGATTCTTTTCATCATCGAACGCCTCACCCCCATTTTCTTCCGCCACTTCATACGGAATCCGTTCTCCGCGTACTAAAAGCCTGTGTGTATTCACTCCGTAAGGCGTACAAGTCAGAAGCGTCACATAATCTTTATCGTGATATGTCTGCAGTTGTTCCAATTCTTCCGGCTTAATAACTCTCATCTGATCTACCTTGTAGGCGAGCGTTTTATCAAGGATATGGAGAAAAAAACGATCTCCCTTTTCCAATTCATCTAACCTTGTAAATAATTCCGCGCTTGGAAGACCTCTGTGCGCGCTGATGACCGGATGCCGGTTCACTCCGCCGATCGGAAGAGCGGTCACGTCGACATGTCCCGCGCCTTTTTCCAAAACTTCTTCACTTGTGCCATGATAGATCGGAAGATCGACTTTGATCTTCGGGATCTTCAGATACCCCATTACGCCGTCTTTGTTTACATTCAGCACACTTTCATAATTATCGGGAAGCGCATATCCTGTTCCCGGAATAAACGGATCATGAACGGGATCACCGAGAAGAGTCTCGTTGTATTCTTCTGCCAGTTCCCACTGTCTTGCCATCTTGTCTTTATCAATTTGTTCTACAGTCTGAGCGTACTCTTCTATGACTTCTTTTTGCTCACGCTGCGCCAGATAGTTGCTTAACGCCGGATAAATGAAAATCCCGACGCCCGCCGCAAATAAAAGCAGGGACGTCAGGAATATGACCGGTGTTAATATCTGCCCGCGTTTATTGTGCCGTTTTCGGCTTTTTCTTTTTTCGCGCATACAGACAAACCCTTTTCTTTCTGTCTTTTTCTTTCTCTATTTGTTTTTCTGCCTTTTCTCTGTCTGTTTTCCGTTCGGAACTTTTTTCTTTTCTTCCTGAAACTTCCTATCTTCTGCTTCTGCGGATCGCATATGTAAGAAGCATTACCGCTCCTGCCATGATCATAATTCCGCCGATCGTAAAGACTGCCGTTCCGATGCCTCCTGTAATCGGAAGGTTGAAATTACTTTTGCCGTTTGTAAGAACGAAGTTCAACTGCCATGTTTTTTGTGTATCAACAGATGCCGAGTTTGCTTTCACATTCGTTCCTTCTGCTTTTGACTCATCCAGCGTACCGTTTACAGCGTCTTTTTCAGACAGCGTGATTGTCGTCTCAGGATTTCTCGGCAAAGTATAACCTGACGGCGCTTTCGTCTCTGTCAATGTATATGTTCCAAGATCAAGACCTGCGATAAGCATTTCTCCATTTCCATCTGTCGTCAGTTTTGCATCTCCGTCTGCTGCCGGATAATACATCTTTCCGCTTTTCGCAAACTTTATTTCTGTATCGCCTTTTTTCAAAGCAAACTCCGCACCTTGAAGCGCCGTATTCTCGTCCTTGTTGTCTACCTTTTTAATCTTTACGCCATACGTATATAACTGACGGTCCACATTGATCTTTTTTTCAACGCCCTGTGTATTATAAGAAGCGCTGTTGTACTTCAAATACGCTGCGTTTTTCAAGTTATCCGGTGTTTCATAAGCTTCTGATACAACTTTTGCCTTATAAGTTACGATAATCTGACTTGCACCGTTGACTACCGTTTTCAAATTGCCGTAATCTTTGACGCTGTATTCAAATTTTCCTTCTGTTTTTATAAAGTGTTCCGAAAGATCTGTCTGCGCACCTGACGGGTTGATTGCCACTGAATCTTCAACCAACGCTACACCGGATGGAAGAACATCTCCGAAAACAAATGTTTTTACATTTGCACTATCAGGATAAACCGGAATATCAACTGTCAGTTCGTAAGTTACCGTATCTCCGATCGCCGTCGTAGATATTTCTTTTCCGTCTGCATTTTTTACAGTTTTCTTGATCGTCGGGTTTGTTCCCTTTGCGGTAATTGTAATATCTCCGTCTACGATTGCCCATTCTTTTGTATCGTCGCTAAACTTCGGATAAATATGTGTAAATACCGGAGAATAGATCTTGCTTCCGCCTGTCATCAGCAGAAGATATCCGCCCATTGAAAGATTTCCGATCGTCGCTTCCGTCTGACCTTCACCCGGCTGAACGCTTCCTGCTGCTCCCATCTGAATCGTATCTGCCGCGATCGCCGACGACATCTTATCTGCAAATTCTTTTACCTTAACCGCATCCTTATCCGTATCCATTGTTATAAACGCTTCTGTTACGCCGTTGCCGTCCGCTTCAATATAATCTTTAAAGTTTGTTCTGACCCATTCTGCGGCGTTTTTGTTCCACACATAAGCAGGCTCTTTCGGCTGCTGGTTGTCAAAATCAAAATTCACATCGATCACCCGGTACGCCGATGCTGTCCATCCGCTTTCATCTGCCGTAACTTTGATAGAACCTTTCGACTCTGCATCGATCTGCGCCCATGCCGGCATCGTCATCCCGATGACCATGATTACCGCAAGACAGATTCCCAACACTTTTTTCCAAATGCCGCTTGCCTTTTTTTCTTTCATTTTTGTTTTCTTGTCCATTAACTTTTTCCTCCTCATATAATCAAGTGTTTTTTATTGAAAATTCAAGGTTTTTCAACCTTTTATATCTCAGTGAATAGGCCTCAGCTACAAGCATTTCCGTGTATCGGGTACTGAAATAGTGATTAATGGGTATACGAAATAAAACGTCATTGTTTTTCGCTTTACTGGCCTTGTGTATACCCTTCCCTCTATGGCAGCTAACCTCCTATATCCACCAGGATCATCTCTGTCTCCAGAGGTCCTAACTTCCTTCGTACTGCCTGCCCATAACCAAGGTGTCAGCTTTGCTCCCTAACGGGGTCATGCCCATGGAAAATATTCCTGCCGACTACTGGCTCATTCTTTGTATTATTGATTACTGACTCGCTTCCTGTTCCAGCACTGTGTTCAGTGGACGTTATCTGTTACATTCTGCTTATTCGGTGGCTGCCCAGATGACAGCCTCCACTATAGTTACTTGTTTTTCTTACGCAGCCTGCGCATAAGCCGCCGGTCTCCTGATGTCATTGACCATCTTCTTGGGATCATAGCCCACGCCTTTTGTCAGTATGGCATAAAAAACACGAAGCAGCTTCGCTGCTATTGCCATAAGTGACTGCATCTTCTTTAATGGATTTAGCCTTCTAGTTGTGTAGTAATTATGGAGTTCCCTAAATTCTGGGTTCTTCGCTACAAGCGACATTGCAACCTCGAAGAGCAGGTATCTAAGTCTCTTTCGACCTCGTCTGCTTATTGTTGTCTTGCCCTTGTGTTTTCCAGAACTATTTTCAACCAGTGCTAAACCTGCAAGTTTCTGCAGTTCTGGGTCATTAAAGCGTCTGATGTCGCCTACCTCTGCAAGAAATCCAGACACTGTCTTGATTCCTACACCTTTGATTTCCAACAGCTTTTCAGCCATTGGAATCTGATTTACCAATCCTTCAATCAGACCCATCACTTCCTGAAGACGTATATTTCTGGATTCATAGTCCTCCAGAAGCATTCGGATTTCCATTCTTGCAGATACTGCACCTTCTTTGCTTCCGACACTGTGCTCAGCAGCTTCGATCAGGGTCTTTGCCCTCGCCTTTCCAACTGCTCTCAACTTTGCATCCCGCCAAATCTGGTTCACTCCATCAATACCCAACGTCAGAATATCTTCTGGGAGTGGTGCTTCCTTTAGAATCAGTATTCCACTTTTGGCATCCGGCTTACCGTATACCGTCTTATATTCAGGAAAATATATATTGAACCAACGATTAATCCTATTTTGAATTCGTGTAAGCTCCGCTTGTAATTGAAATCTGATGTTTGATGCCGTTAAGATCAGCATAAACACCGTCTGGCAGGTATGGGATCATGTATCGTCCCTCTCTAACTAATCCTGCAATGACTTTTGGATCCTTACGATCATTCTTTGTCGGATGATTGTCGTCGAGTTCTTTTGATTTCTTCACATGGTGAGGATTTACAAGAACCGGTTTCATTTCATTATCTTGAAGAAACTTTCCAAGATTAAACCAGTAATGACCAGTTGGTTCCATCCCTGCAATCACCTTATCCTTCCCATCCTTTTCTTTGATATCCAGACCCCACGCCTCAAATGTCACGAATCCTGCTTCCGTGTTACTAAATTTGAATGGTTTCTTCGAATACTCGACTCCTCTGTAGTCAAAGGCTCTTGCATAGTGTGTTTCGCTTCCAACATCGATTCCGATTACCAAAGTTTTTTCAGTTATTGCTTCAATTTTTTTGTTCTGTGTGTTAGACTTCATTGTAGATACCTCTCTGTTCAATAAGATTTTTACTAACCTGCCAGTCAGTAGTCTTATTGTACTCTGAGGTATTTTCAATTTTCAACATCCACATTTTTTATTATACAGGAAGCTCCTAAAAATCATCTGTCAGATAACTATACCACAGGCGAAAGCGGTTTGTCACGGGAGAGTCGACCTGAAGTGCGGTAAAAGTGGATATCTGTATGGCTGAACTGTTAGACAAAAACCGACATTTTACTTGCCCGAATTATAAAAATATAGTAGTATTAATTTTTAAAGGAGAGGAAATTATGTGGTATTGGATTATAGTAGCTTTACTTGTGTCGGGCTGTGCCGCGATGTTGTTTGTATCGTTTTCGGGAATCAAACAGAGCAAAGCGGAGTTGGCGCGGGCAGAAGGAAGAGGAAGAAAAAAACGTCGGGATGAATATGAAGATGAGTATGAGGCGGAAGTCCGCACGCGTTCAAAACGAGAACGAGAGGCGCAAGCGTATGCAAAGGATCAGCGCCCGAAACGTAAGAAACGCCGCTGGAAGATCATTCTGGAAGATATTGACAGTTGGGAAAAATATAGCTTTACATTTTGCGACAGCGTAGGGATCGGCAGAGGAAAGGACGGAAGCATGTATGAGAGATATCTTCCGCTCACTTCTGACGGAAGGATCTCCAAGCTTCATTGTGTAATCATACATAAGAATGACAAATTATATGTAAAAGACGAGGATTCGAGAAACGGTACATATTTAAACGGTGTCCGTATCGACCGGCCGATGGAGATCCAAAGAGACGATATTATCGGAGTCGGGGAGACGCGGCTTGAAGTGCAGAGGATTTTGCGTGAGAGCGATTAAACGCAGCATATAGAAAAGAACAGTCCGTTTTGCGGGAAGGCAGACAGTTGCCGCACTGTAAAGCGGGCTGTTTGCCGTATAGGAAGCGGCGCGTTTTTGGCAGTCACATTTTCGGGGAATGAACATATAGTACACATATAATATCAGTTCGGGAGTGAGTGCGATGAACGAAAAACTGCCTTATTATATGGCTTATCCGATGCCCTTTTCTTTTGATGACGAGCGGATCGAGAGAATGGATCTTGAATATTTGAAAAGTATGTATCCGAAGATTCCGAAACGGATTCTTCCGTATGTAGAAGAAGAATGCGACCGTATGGAATACGAAAACAGTATGGTGTACGACGCATATCCTGATAAACTGCAGTTGAAGCTGATGTGCACGCGGGTGTGTGACAATATCAGACGGCATGAACATATTTGCCGGGAAGAGGATGAGAAGGAGGAAGATTTATCCGAAGATGAAGCAATAACTATGGAGAATCTGAGGGATCTTGTGGAGGTAATGCTGTTTCAGGAGTTATACAAACGCCGTTGTGACCACAGAAGATGTTGTCGCAGATTTTTTAAATAAGCGGAACTGTTTTATGCAAGTTTTGTGAGGCGAAGCGGAACTGTTTGGCAAAAAATATGTTTTAGTTGAAAATTACATGAAATATTTGCTTGAATTTTATGTATATTTTACAGAAATTTTCAAAGAAGCTCTCTTGATTTACTATTAAGATGAAATGTGATAAAATAAATAAGATATAGTAATGTATATTAGGTGGGGAATAAAATAAGGCGGAGAATACATATGAAAAAAAATTTGATTTTTATAGGGATGCCCGCAGTAGGAAAGAGTACGGTCGGCATCGTTGTGGCGAAGCGTCTCGGAATGCAGTTTATCGATACAGATCTGTTGATCCAGGAGCAGGAGAAGAAACTTTTGTGTGAGATTATAGCCGAAGTGGGAGAAGATGGGTTTATTGAGATCGAAAACAGGGTGAATGCAGACGTCGATGCGGAAAACGCGGTCATTTCCCCGGGCGGAAGTGTGATTTATTGCGAAGAGGCGATGAAACATTATAAAAATATCGGAACGGTCGTATATTTGAAAGCGTCTTATCAGACAATAAAAAAGAGAATCCGCAATCCGAAAAAGCGCGGAGTTGTTCTGCGCGACGGACAGACGTTTCGGCAGCTTTATGAAGAGCGCGTGAAGTTCTTTGAAAAATATGCGGATATTACGATCTGTGAAGACGGATGCGAGATCGAAGATACGATAGAAAATGTCCTGGAAGAAGTAAAAAAACTTGACAATGTACAGTGAACAACACTAGAATGATACGTTGACAAAAGTTGGGATTTAAAAAAAGCCGGATATGTGGTAGAATAAAAACGGCAGACTGAAAAGATATTATAAAGAATATAAGATAGAAAAGAGATATAGAAAAAACGTACGGGAAAGTACAAGTATGATAATAAAATCTAAACAGAGGTGTGATATGGAACAATATATCATAAAAGGCGGAAATCCGCTTGTCGGAGAAGTGGAGATCGGCGGCGCGAAAAATGCGGCGCTTGCAATTTTGGCGGCTGCAATCATGACGGATGAGACTGTTCAGATCGATAATCTTCCTGATGTGAATGATGTGAATGTGATGTTGGAAGCGATCGAGGGAATCGGCGCGATGGTGCAGAGGATCGATCGTCATACAGTAAAGATCAACGGAAGTACGATCGGCGATTTTAATATAGAGTATGATTACATTAAGAAGATCAGAGCGTCTTACTATTTGCTGGGAGCTCTTCTCGGGAAATATAAAAGGGCGGAAGTCGCGCTGCCGGGAGGATGCAATATCGGAAGCAGACCGATCGATCAGCATTTGAAAGGATTTCGGGCTCTTGGAGCGGACGTTGATATTGAACACGGCAAGATTGTCGCAGAGGCGGAGAAACTTCGTGGAACGCATTTGTATTTTGATGTTGTGACAGTCGGGGCAACGATCAATGTGATGATGGCGGCTGCTATGTCCGAAGGTCTTACGATCATGGAAAACGTGGCGAAAGAGCCGCATGTTGTTGATGTGGCAAACTTTTTAAACAGCATGGGCGCGAATATCAGAGGCGCAGGTACTGACGTGATCAAGATTCGCGGCGTGAGATCGCTTCATAAGACGGAGTATTCCATCATACCGGATCAGATCGAAGCGGGAACATTTATGTTTGCGGCTGCGGCGACAAAAGGAGACGTAACGGTATTGAACGTAATTCCGAAGCATCTTGATGCGACGATCTCTAAATTAGTGGATATCGGATGCGAAGTGGAAGAGTTTGACGATGCGGTTCGCGTTGTTGCAAAGAAGCGTCTGAGGTGTACCCAGGTGAAGACGCTTCCGTATCCGGGATATCCGACGGATATGCAGCCTCAGATCGGGGTGGCGCTCGCTTTGGCAAAAGGAACGAGTACGATCACGGAAAGTATTTTTGAGAATCGTTTCAAATATCTCGGTGAACTGGCCCGTATGGGAGCACAGGTAAAAGTGGAAGGCAATTCTGCGACGATTGAAGGCGTTGAGCGGTTTTCGGCTGCTCGTGTGAGCGCGCCGGATCTTCGCGCGGGAGCAGCGCTTTGCATTGCGGGTCTTGCGGCGGAAGGCATTACGATCGTGGATGATATCGTTTATATTCAGAGAGGATATGAGCGGTTTGAAGAGAAACTTAGAGGGCTCGGCGCTATGATCGAGCGTGTATCCAGTGAAAAAGAGATTCAGAAGTTTAAATTGAAAGTTGGTTAAAAAAAGGCAGAACCGAGAAACGGTTCTGCCTTTTGGCTCTTTCGGCGATGGAAGATATAAAAAGAAAAAAGTGCGGTTTCCGGGAAGTGGAAAGGAAACTGCACTTTTGGCGTTTTGGATAGTTTTTATCGGATTTTTCGAGTGGACTCCCGTACTTTTAATTCTACAGGGAGAAGGATCTGCTGTTTTAATACGGAGTTGCTTTTGATCTGACGAATCAACACTTCTGCCGCCAGTTTTCCCATTTCGGCAGAAGGAAGCCGGACGGTTGTCAGGGCAGGCGAAAAATTCTTGGAAAGGGAGATGTCATTAAAGCCGACGACACCGATGTCCTGAGGACATTTTAAGTTCAGCTTTTTAAGCTGAGAAAGGATGACGCTTGCCAGAGAATCCGAACCGGCGAAGATCACTTCGGTTTCGGGATGCTTTGAGAGCAGTTCCTTTACCTGTGCCGCACATACTTTTGAATCCCAGTCGCAGTTATAGATCAGTTCGGGATCGTAAGGAATATTATTTGCCCGAAGCGTTTCACGGAAGATCATCATGCGGCAGCAGGAGTCGAAGTCGGATGGGGCGGATGAGTTGGAAGCGCCGCCGATGTAGGCGATCTTTTTGTAACCGCATTTGATAATGTGGTCGAAGATCAGTTGGTTTGCATATACGGTGTTGTATCCTATATTGCAGTATCCGTCAATATAGTTGTCGACAAATACGATTTTTTTATTGAGCGTTGTAATAAATTCAAGAGTTTCGGGCGGAATTTCCGTAATGATCAGTCCGTCCAGTTCCGAAAGCTGCTTTTTGAGTCCGGGAGTCATATTATGCAGCTGGGAATAACTTACGATCAGGGAAATAAACGCATTGTGAGATGCGCAGTAAGATTGAATCCCTCCCAGAATATCATTGAAATAAGGATCGGAGTAACTATAAGTAAGAGACATGATGCAGCCGATGTGGAGCTGACTTTTTTTTCCTGTATACTGATAATGAAGTTCCTCTGCTGTTTTCAGAACGCGTTCTCTTGTTTCCTGACTTGCCCGAAAATCGGGATCGTTAGAAAGAATTTTGGAAACAGTAGTAATGGAAACGTTTGCCGCTTTTGCGACTTCTCTAATTGTAGCCATAATATCCCTCCTTGTTTAGTAAACATAGTATCACAAAAAATAGAGAATGTAAACCTGAATTTTATGTAAATTATCAACAAAAAATAAAGTTTAGTAAACAAAATAGGTTAAAATAACTATAAAAACCAGACGAAAATAAAATAATTTGTTAAAATTACTTGAAAATAAATAAAACAAATATTATTATCTAGATAAACAAAGACAGATTGTTTAGTAAACGGAGGTGCAACATGAAAAAATTTACATTTATAGGAGCAGGATCTTTGGATTTTACAAAAGATCTTGTAAGAGACATTCTTACGTTCGAGGCATTTCGGGATGCGGAACTTATGTTGATGGACATTGATCCGAAACGTCTTGAATATGCGGTAAAAGGAGTACAGAAAATCGTAGATGCCGGAAAATATCCGGCAGTAGTAAAAGGAACGCAGGACCGGAAAGAAGCATTGAAAGATGCGGATGGCGTTCTGATCACGATTTTGCAGGGAGGTGTGGAAGTATGGCGTCATGATATCGAGATTCCGAAGAAATATAATGTAGATATTTGTGTAGGAGATACGCGTGGCCCGTCCGGTATTTTCTGTTTTTTGAGAACGGCTCCGGTGCTTCTCGATATTATAAGAGACTGTGAAGAGGTATGTCCGAACGCGGTAGTTCTCAATTATACGAATCCGATGGCAATGCTCGTAAGTTATCTGCAGTCGATGTCTGACATGAATATTACAGGATTATGTCACAGTGTTCAGGGAACGGCGGAAATGCTTGCAAAATGGATCGGAGCAGAAGAAAAGCAGGTTCGTTATACATGTGCAGGAATCAATCATCAGGCGTTTTATCTTGATTTTGAAGTGGATGGAAAAGATGCTTATCCGGATCTTTATAAAGCAATCGAAAGAGAAGAAGTGGCGGCTGAAGAACCTGTCAGAATCGAAATGTTCAAGAAACTTGGATATTTTAATACAGAATCGTCGGGACATAATTCGGAATATGTGGCATGGTTTAGAAAACGTCCCGATCTGATCGAAAAATATTGTACTCACGGAACAGGATGGAATCCGGGAGCGTACGGATTTATACTGGATGAGTATTTAGGACGGGAAGATACATGGGAAAAGGAATATACGGACTGGCTTGAAAACGGAGAAGTCGATCTTGAAAGAGGAGAGGAATACGCTTCCAATATTTTCAACGCAGTGTTCGGCGATCACACACCTTACTTCTTTAACGGAAACCTGAAAAACCATGGTTATATTACAAATGTGAAACAAGGCGTATGTGTGGAAGTTCCGACAGTCGCAACAGAAGCGGGAATCGTTCCGATCAAACAGATCACGCTTCCGGATCATCTGGCAGTGCTTGTAAATAATTCGGCGCTGATCGAAGACCTTGCCGTGAAAGCTGCCATTGAAGGCGATCCGAACCTTGTATTCCAGGCTGTTTTGTATGATCCGCTTACAAGCGCGGTCTGCAGCATGGATGAAATCCTGAACATGGTTCAGGAGATGCTTGATAAAAATGCAGAGTATTTGAGTTACTTTAAGTCGTTAAAGATAAATATGGAGGTGCTTCATGAAAAAGAGAATCGTTAGTTTAATATTATGTGGGCTCATGGTATTTTCAGCGGCAGGATGTTCAGGCGGCGGAGAAAATAAAGCAGGAAAAGACGACGTTACACTGACAATGTGGACACATATCAATGAGCCGTGGAATGCGGCATATAAAGATGCGATCAAAGAGTTTGAATCGGAAAATGAAGGCGTTCGGATTAAACTTGAGACGTTCCCATATGATGAGTTTGAATCAAAAGTACAGACCGCTTTGATCGATGGTGAAGGCGGAGCGGATATTTATGAATTGTGGGGAGGCTGGGCATTAGATTTTACTCCTTACGGAACATTGATGGAACTGCCGGAGGAAATGGCAGAAAAAGTGAGAGAAGAAAATTACGAGCCGACATACGGAGCACTTGAGTATGAGGATAAAATGTATGGTATCCCGCTGGAATATAATATCGAGTACGGCGGAATGCTTGTGAACGATACATTGCTCAAGGCGAAGGGGCTTACTGTTCCGAAAACATGGGAAGAACTTCGTAAAACGGCAATCGAAGGAACAGAGCACGACGGCAATATTTTCCAGTGCAAAGGTTTTGATTTTGTGAACTGGGATTCTGTGCCATATTATTTCCTTGCCTTTATCCTTCAGCAGGATGCGGATTACATGACGGCGGACGGAAAATTCGACGTGACGACAGATGCGGCTAAGACAGCGTTTAATGAACTTGCGACAATGGTAACAGAAGATAAAGTTACAGATCTTGAAGGACTGACAGGCGGAGCGGATATGGAAGGTTATCAGCAGTTATATGCCGGACGCAACATGATCGTACCGCGCGGACCGTGGACGATCTCCGAAGGAGAACAGTCATTCGGATTAAAACTCGGCACGGATTTTGATTATGCAGCTATGCCGCAGTATGGAAACAATCAGAAATTTGCTTCGGAAAACGGATGGTCGCTGGCGGTAAGTTCCAGTTGTAAAGAACAGGAAATCGCTTTGAAATTCCTTGAATATCTGTATCAGGATGATGTTATGTTAGAGCATAACATACGCTGCACACAGATTCCGGCAAAGAAAAGTCTGGCTCAGAGCGAAGAGTACAAAAAAGAAGTTCCGTACGCGGACGTTCTTGTAGGAATTCTCGATCAGGGACAGTTTATCGGAAACTTTAACACGGATCGTCTGAAAGAAACAATCAACAATACGTTTGTTTCCTATTGTTCCGGGGAATACGGATCGTTGGACGAGGCGATGGAAGATATGAATACGAAACTGAATGGAATACTGGAATAAAATAAAAAGACTGCCGTAAAACGGCAGTCTGACTCACAAGGGGGTGCGTCATGAAAAATAAAAAATTTGTAGGGACGGTCATGGTACCGGCTATGCTGCATATGTTTGTATTTATCGTTATCCCGATCGTGATAGGTCTTGTGATTTCTTTCTTTAACTATAATCCACTCAGTTCAGACAATAAATTTATAGGACTGGAAAACTTTGTAAGGCTTGTTCAAGACGCGGATTTTCGTAAGGCGCTTTTAAATACGCTGTTATTCGTGCTCATCACGGTTACTTTGAATATCGGCATCGCGCTCGTTGTGGCGCAGATGATCTCATGGTTTAAATCAAATAAGGTGAGAAGTTTTTTCCGTATGGTATTTTTCCTGCCGTGTATTGCGCCTATGGTTGCAACATCCGTTGTATTTGCCCGTTCTATCTTCCCGACGACAACAGGATTTCTGAACGTGGCTCTGAACAAGATCGGGATCGACTCGATCAACTGGCTCGGAGATCCGAAAGTAGTGATGATCTCACTTATTATTTATACGATCTGGGTAGACGTCGGTTATAACGTGATCCTGTTTTCGGCAGGTATTGACGGAATTCCTTCTTATGTGTATGAGGCAGCAGATCTGGACGGAGCGAGCGAATGGGTAAAATTCCGCAAGATTACATGGCCTTTGCTCGGAAGAAGCTTTCAGTTTGTCATTGTACAGACGTTGATCTCACATTTTCAGATGTTTGCGCAGTTTGCAGTGCTCATTTTGAAAGACGGCCCTCAGAATTCAGGACTTGTTCTTTCAAGATATATTTACAAGATGGCGTTTGAGTATAAAGACATGGGATATGCATCGGCTGTGTCGCTTGTTCTCTTTGTCATTATTATGACACTGTCATTGATCGAGCAGAAGAAGAGCGCGGTAGACTGGGAGTATTAGGAGGCATATTATGAAAATGTTAAAAGACAAAAAGAACAGAAAACTAAGGATTATTTCATTCGTGATTTTGTTTTTGGCAGCGATCGTGTTTCTTGCGCCGTATTTTTGGATGCTTTCCAATTCCTTTAAATCTACGAAAGAGATTTTGCTGGAGCCTACGAATATGCTGCCGAAGCAGTTTACGCTTGACGGATATGTGAAAGTGATTACAGATTCGCCGTTTTTCAGATGGATGGGAAATTCGCTTTTTGTAACGGTTATTGATACGCTTGTTGTTTTGTTTACGAGCTCTTTGATCGGATTTGTGCTGTCGAAATATAAATTCAAACTGAACAAATTTTTGTTTTATGTAATATTGATCACAATGATGATGCCGACGGCGGCAATGATGATCCCGAACTTTTTGCTTATATCAAAACTGGGATGGTATGATAAGATCATTTCTCTTGTTGTGCCTACGTTTGTAAATGCATTTGGAATTTTCCTGTGCAAACAGTTTATCGACGATATGCCGAAGGAACTTTTCGAGTGTGCGATGCTTGATAATGCGGGGCCGTTTACGATCTATCGAAAGATCGTGCTTCCGGGAATCCGCCCGGCGCTCGGAAGTCTGACGATCTTTACCTTTTTAGGATTGTGGAATGATTACCAGACGCCGTTGATCTATTTGAACAGCTCGGAAAATATGACTCTGCCTCTTGCAATGTCGTATTTTTCAACTCAGCATTTATCGGATCTTTCGGCGACGATGGCTGCCGCTTCCCTTATTATGATTCCTGCGTCGATCGTATTTATTATATTCCAGAAGCAGTTCATCAAAGGAATTACGATGACCGGAATGAAATAACGAAAAATGTGGAAAAGAAAAAGTTAAAAAAGCAAGAAGTATAAAGATAAAATGTAAATGCTAAGAACATAAAAAGAGGAAAACATAAAAAAGAGAATCAGAAGGGGTGATTCTGTATGGAATTGGAAAAATTTGATCCTGTCTGCGCCGCAGTGCTGAAAAAAACAGAAATTGAAAAACCGGCATATCCGGTGATAGATTTCCATATGCATATGGGAAAAATGCTGTTGGGCGAATCGTATGAAACAAAGTATGACACGAAGGAATATGTCCGGGAACTGCAAGATGCCGGCGTTGTATGCGCTGTGAATATGGATGGATATTTCGGAAAAGATCTGGAAAAGATGCAAAAGAAACAAGAAGGATTCGAGGAAATGTTTTTTAATTTTATGCAGCTTGATTTTTCTGCGTATGATGATCCTGATTTTTGCGATAAAACGAAAAAGGTAATAGAAGATTCCTGTATGCGCGGATGCCGGGGGATCAAATTATGGAAAGATCTTTCGCTGTGGGAGCGGGATAAATACGGCAGGCCGATCCGTACAGATGATCCTCGTTTTGATATCATCTATGATACGGCGGCGAAACTGCACATTCCGGTGCTGATGCATGTAGCTGATCCGGCGGCGTTTTTTACTCCGAAAAGTGAAAAAAATGAACGATGGGAAGAGCTTGATGTCTGTCCGGAATGGGATTTTTCAGATCATGAAAAGTATATGAGTTTTGAAGAACTTATGGAAATGCAAGAGAATACGGTACGCAGTCATCCGGAAACGACGTTTGTGATCGCTCATGTCGGAAGTTACGCGGAGAATCTGGAATGGGTAAGCGGGCAGCTGGAAAAATATCCGAATATGTATATAGATGTTGCGGCCCGGCTGGCGGAGCTGGGAAGAGTTCCGTACAGTGCGAAGAAGTTTTTTGTGAAGCATCAGGATCGGATCTTGTTCGGTACGGATTGTACGCCGCTTGGTATGGGATATCATAAGATTTATTATCGTTTCTTCGAGACAAAAGACGAGTATTTTCCGTATCAGCCCGAAGGAGAACTTCCGGGACAGGGAAGATGGGCAATCTACGGAATCGGACTGGAAGATGAGATCTTGAAAAAGATATATTATAAAAATGCATGTAAAGTTCTTTCTCTTGATGAAAACCGCTTTGTAGGAGGTGTGAGATGAGACGGTATTTAAGCGTTGATTGTGGCGGAACAAAGACGGCGTTTCTTTTGTGCCGTGAAACGGGAGAGCTGGAAGCTGCGTGTACGTTAGGCCCCGGCAACTATATGGTGAACGGAATCGATCATGTGCTGTCAGTATTAAAAGACGGTATTTTGCAGATCTGCTGTCAGGCGGCAATCGCGCAAAGTGAGATCACTCACAGTTTTATAGCTATCGCAGGGTTTAAAGATATACCGGCGGATGTGCCGGTGCTTACCCGCCTTGTACGGGAAACGTTTCCGAGGATGTCGATCACTCTCGGGAACGATACGGAAAATGCACTGGCAGGATCTCTTCTCGGAAAACAGGGAATCCATGTGATCGCCGGAACGGGATCGATCGGGCTTGGATTTGACAAGGACAGTTACTATGTGCGAAGCGGCGGATGGCATCATCTTTTCGGAGGGGATGAAGGAAGCGGTTATTGGATCGGATGTCAGTTGATCCGGCATTTTACAATGCAGGCGGACGGAAGAGAAGAAAAAACGATGATGTTTGATTATATTTTGGAAAAATACGGTCTTGCGTGTCCTGAAGAGATATTAAGGCTCGTTATTAATGAGTGGAAGGGAGAACGGGATAAGATCGCATCTATGTCAAAAGATGCATATGAACTTGCGGAACAGGGCGATTCTGCGGCGGCAGGCATTTTTAAAAGCGCGGCGCGCGAACTTGCGAAGATCGTAAAAGGCGTGTACAGAAACGGGAATTTTGATATACCGGTTTATGTGTCTTATTCCGGAGGTGTGTTCAAAGCGATGAAGTATATAAAAGAAACGCTGGAAGAATGCTCATGTACGGTAAGGAAGCAAGCAACCGAAAACAAGAGATAGACCGCCAGCACTACACTATTCCGAACCAAAGACCAAAAGATAAGCATTGTGGGAAAATCTAAACTTTTGGATTTTCCTACAATGCCAACTACGGCGGAATCCCTCCCACTCCTTATATCTTTCTGTATACATTGAATTTGTATTTAGTAAATGCTATAATGTCCCTATTCAAATTATAAATGTGTTGAATTAGTTACATGTACATATTTTTTGTGCCGGAGGAAGTGAAATGAATCAAAAAAAATCTATCTCATTACAGGCTTAATGGCTTCTGGAAAATCTACAGTTTCCGATTTACTGGCAAAATCAATAGAAAAATGCGTCCATCTTCGTGGTGATGTGTTCCGAAAAATGATTATTTCAGGCAGAGAAAATATGTCAGCTACCCCATCAGCGGAAGCAGTCCGCCAGCTGTACCTTCGATACAAATTGACTGCTGATGCGGCAAAGTCATACTTTGACATCGGCTTTTGGTTGGACAATTCCAACCAAACACCACAGCAGACAGCAGAAAACATTCTGAACGCTAGGAAGCCGGTATGATTGTTACATATAAGGGGAAGAAAAATTTCTTTTAGGTACTTGCTTTCCTAAAACTGATGTGATACAATGATTTAATCCAGAAAAGGAGTAAAAAATATGCGGCAAGGTATTCTTAAATAAAACTATAATCAAATAGTGGGAACAAAGGATTATGATAGCTCCTTTTGTAGGGGCTTAGTTTTTTGTACCCAATTTAAGAATACTTTTGCCTTATCAATTTTGACATATCCCCAAAAACAGCAATCACAAATAGGTGTATGCTGTATATGTGTATGTCCGCAACTTATAATCCCCAGTGGTAAAAGTATTTTACTGCTGGGGATTTTTATGCCCTTTGGGGCTGTAAAGGGAGGACAATCACATGAAAATAATCAATATCGGCATTCTGGCCCATGTAGACGCTGGAAAAACTACATTGACAGAAAGTCTGCTATACACCAGTGGAGCGATTGCGGAACAGGGAAACGTGGATAAAGGGACCACAAGAACAGACACTATGATTTTGGAACGGCAACGGGGAATTACCATTCAGACAGCGGTTACTTCTTTTTATTGGAATGATTATAAAATCAATATCGTGGACACTCCCGGTCATATGGATTTTTTAACCGAAGCATACCGCTCTTTATCTGTCCTTGACGGAGCTGTTTTAGTCATTTCAGCAAAAGACGGCGTACAGGCACAAACCCGTATATTATTCCATGCGCTTCAGAAAATGGACATTCCGACAATTATCTTTATAAATAAGATAGACCAAAATGGGATCGACCTGCAGTGTGTTTACCAAAGCATTAAAGATAAACTTACCAGTGATATGATTGTCATGCAGGAGGTTTCCCTGTCGCCAAAGATAACCATGACCGATATTTCTGATTTAGACAAATGGGATATGATTATTTCCGGAAGCGATGAACTATTAGAACGATATGTTGCAGAGGATTCTTTGGATATACAGGAATTACAATATGAAAAGTGCAAAAGAACCAGATGCTTTGCTCTTTGTTTCCTGTTTATCATGGGAGTGCAAAAGACAATTTAGGAACAGAAAAACTGATTGAAGCGATTACAGAAACTTTCATTACAGAAACGGACGATATTCAGTCTGAATTATGTGGATATGTTTTTAAGGTTGAGTATACAGAGCGGAAAAAACGGCTTTCTTATTTACGCCTGTATCATGGGACGCTCCATTTACGGGATACCCTGCTGCTGTCAAAAAAGGAAAAAATAAAGATTACAGAAATGTGTATTCCGTCAAATGGTGAAATCGTCCCGGCTGACCATGCCTGTCCGGGAGAAATTGTTATTTTAGCTGATGATACTTTGAAACTGAACGACATTCTGGGAAATGAAAAACTCCTGCCTCACAAAACACGGATTGATAATCCCATGCCATTACTTCGGACAACGGTAGAGCCGCAAAAGCCGGAGCAAAGGGAAGCCCTGTTAAATGCCCTCACAGAGATTGCTGATACAGACCCTCTTTTGCATTTTGACATTGATACTGTTACACATGAGATTATGTTATCTTTTTTGGGAAAAGTACAGTTAGAAGTTATTTGTTCGCTATTAGAAGAAAAATATCATGTGGGCGTGGCTATGAAAGAGCCTTCGGTTATTTATCTGGAAAGACCGCAAAAAAAAGCGAGCTGCACGATTCATATTGAAGTGCCGCCGAATCCGTTTTGGGCATCTATTGGTTTGACTGTAACACCGCTTCCTGTTGGAAGCGGAACACAATATAAAAGCGAGGTATCTCTCGGCTATTTAAACCAAAGTTTTCAAAATGCCGTCATGGAGGGTGTGCGTTATGGAATGGAGCAGGGCTTATATGGCTGGGGAGTGACAGACTGCCAAATTTGTTTTGATTATGGAGTTTATTACAGCCCGGTCAGCACCCCCGCTGATTTTCGTTTTCTTGCGCCTGTCGTGTTGGAGCAGGCATTGAAAAAAGCAGGGACACAACTGTTGGAACCATACCTTTCCTTTACCCTTTTTGCACCGCAGGAATATCTTTCACGGGCTTATAATGATGCACCAAAGTATTGCGCAATCATTGAATCAACCAGACTTGAAAAAGATGAAGTTATTTTTAAGGGGGAAATCCTGCCCGTTGTATCGGTGAATATAGGAATGATCTGAATTTTTATACAAATGGAAGAAGTGTCTGCATTACAGAATTAAAAGGGTATCAGGAAACTTCCGGCGAGCCTGTATTTCAGCCACGCCGCCCGAACAGCCGTTTAGACAAGATCCGGCATATGTTTCAGAAGATAATGTAACGTCTTGCGCAATGCAAGCGTTCATTGCTGGCTATTGCGAAATATCATTGATAAAATCAGCATCAGAGAGGAGGAACCATTTTGAACCAGAAACAGACGGATATTACAACAGGAAAGCAAATACGTCATCTGCGGACACAATCGGGAATGACACAGGAAGAACTGGCTGGGGAATTGAATGTTACCCGGCAGGCGCTATCGAATTGGGAGAGAGATGTTAATGAACCCGATTTAAATACGTTGAAAAAAATTTGTTTTCTTTTTGGAGTCCACATGGACGATTTTGCGAAGGAGGTAATAACAAAAATGGAAACATGTGAAAAAAAAGAGAAACGACAATTTAATAAGTACGATATGGCAATTGGACTTTTTTATGGTGTCGGGATATTTCTTGGCATTGGTATTTTCTTTGTTGGCGGTTTTATGACAATGTCGGGTGCAGGGTGGGGAGCATCACTATTTGGCGGTGGCTGTTTTCCTCTGTATTTGGCTTGATATGCCATGCAGTTATTACATTGAGAAGAAATGACAAATGATGACATATCCTGCTTTCTATACTTTTCGGTCATATCGCGTAAAAAAGCCGCTGCTTTTGGCTTTCCAATAGCGGCGGCAAAGGGAAAAATATCCTTTGAATACCTTACAGAAGAAAAGTTTTGCAGCATTATAAAAATAAAAGCCTATACCATTTTGGAAAGAAAAGATACATAATCGTCAAGACGGCAACAATCAGAAGTTATGGAGGGTAACAATGGAATATCGTAAGGAAGATTTAATGGAAGCAAAAAAGCAAATTTGGGGAGTGGGAGAGAACATGGGAACAGAGGAAAGTAAAAAAATCTGGGAGGAGAACGCACAATTTTGGGATAATGCAATGGGTGACGAATCTAATGAATTTCACAGAGAGGTAGTGCGTCCCAAAGTAACGGAACTTCTATCTCCTAATCCTGCGGATTACATTTTGGATATTGCGTGTGGCAATGGAAATTATTCTTCGTATCTTGCACAAAGAGGCGCTTCGGTTGTCGCTTTTGATTACAGCAAAAAAATGATAGAATTGGCTAAAAGACGGCAATCACAATATGCAAAACAAATTGAATTTTGTGTGGCGGATGCGACCAATAGAAAAAGTATATTAGAATTAAAAAGAAATCGAGCCTTTACGAAAGCAGTTTCTAATATGGCAATTATGGATATTACGGATATTGAACCACTTCTTATGGCTGTTTATGAACTGTTGGAGGAAAGCGGAATTTTTGTCTTTGCAACGCAACACCCTTGTTTTATCACGTTGACTGAAAAATATATGACACCGCACAGTTACTATGGTATAGCGATTGAAGGGCAACCGGAGGAGCAGATTTATTATCATCGTTCCATACAAGATATTTTTAACCTTTGTTTTAGAGCTGGATTTGTCATTGATGGATTTTATGAAGAATGTTTCAAAAAACAACAAAGAAATTCCTATGGTAATGATAGTAAGGCTTAAAAAGGTAAAACGTGATAGCTTAAATAGGTGTGTCGCAACTGGTGAAAATGAAATCCTTCAAATCCATCCAGTTTCTGAGCAATCTTCCTACAAATAGTTCCTAACGTGCTTGGCAGTTCCAAACTTCCATCCGGTCTTAAGCAAACAAAGGATATTTCCTTATAATCCTCTGGAACATTCTCTGTTCCGTCCAGATGATAGAACTCATAGTAAACTCTGTTTTTGTCTTTTACTTCTCTGTAGTAGTTTTTGTGATAAAGTTCTCCATACTGCATGGAATAATCCAAAGAATTGTGAGTTATGGGGTTGAATGACATTAGAAGAAAGCAAAGAAGTAATTCCCATGATGGAAGCAATGATTACACAGATCGAGGAACAGCAGAATATCATGGCAGAGATGCTTCAGGAGATACAGGAAAAGGACGAGAAGCTGATGTGCTTTCAGGAG